>Ga0209181_10001874_pt1 | contig 35387 bp, 30 predicted proteins | sample MAT05_FD_187208 | JGI IMG/M metagenome (GOLD analysis project Ga0209181, IMG submission 187208) | Freshwater microbial communities from Lake Fryxell liftoff mats and glacier meltwater in Antarctica - MAT-05 (SPAdes) (version 2) | ecosystem: Environmental > Aquatic > Freshwater > Ice > Liftoff... | reverse complement strand
TTTCTTGAATCCAGTAGAGTAAAAGCAAGTAGGGTGGGCAGCGCCTATCCTAACTTGTTTATGGGATACCATGAGAGAAGTTACAGAAGTAGCGTAGAGATCGGGAGCCAACCTATGCAAGCAATCCTGTTAAGCGGTGAAGAAGTTGCGAAACGTGCCAATCGACTATACGAAAGCGAAATTCGTCAAAAGGTCGAGACAGCGGAAAATATTGGCAAGATGGTCATTATTGACATCGAAACAGGTGACTACGAAGTTGATGAAACAGGGCTACAAGCAGCGCACAATCTCTATGCAAAGCACCCATATGCAAGGCTCTTTGGGATTCGCATTGGCTACAATGTAGCGGCATCGTTAGGTGGTGTCATGGAGCGTGTTAGCAGTGATTTTCGGTATTGTGACTGATAGACATGCGATCGTCTCGTTGACATTTCTCCTGCTGAACGGCGCAACTTTCCCGATCGAGTTTGTCGTAGATACAGGCTTTACCGATCACCTTTGCTTACCACCAGAAGCAGTAAATTTACTAAGACTGCCGTTTTTATACAATTTACCCGTGAACTTGGCGGACAATAGCTCTGTCTCCCTGGCAGTTCATCAAGCGACAATCCTTTGGGATGGAGCAAAACGAGATGTTCGTGTATTTGCTACAGGACGACGACCTTTGATTGGGACTGATTTGCTGAATGAACAAGAACTCGTCATTCAGTTTACGGAGGGTGGGTTAGTAACAATTGATGAGTTATAGTTTTTAACGTCGGCGCAAACGCAGGCTAACAACCCAAATGCAGCGGACGAACAGAGGCTTGGCGCTTCGTTTCAGTGATCTCTGCCGCCGCCGATTGGGAACGTTGAAGCGCGTAGTTTTGGTGGTATCTGTCAATGTTGCAGCTTTCAGCGATCGCAGTTTTCTGCCTATTCATCGGCAAGGGTGGCTTTTGTCAGGCGCGATCGCTTTTGCCAAGGAAGAGTTGAAAAAGGAATTTTGGCTTAGCGGGGTTGGCGATACAGTGTCTGCTGATCTCCAATCATATGCTGATAGGATGATTTGGCTTGACGAGTCTTGGACAGAATTCAGCAAGGTTTGAGAATAGCTAAAAGTACGGTTTGTACGCAAGCTAACACCACGCTTAGCTTCAGGATATGGGTATCGAGTAAGCTGTAGACACAGACTCTTAAAAATAGAGGTACAGAATATGACACTAGCTGAGGTGCTTCCTGCGGCGCGACGGCTCTCCGCAACGGAAAAACTCAAACTGATTCGGATTCTGGCTGAGGATTTGGATATGGCTGAAAACATTGCGCCGTTAGAACCCTTTAAAACTTATGACTTGCCGACTCCATACGATTGTTATGGAGCGGGTACAGTTTTGATGGAAGCCTTCAAACAGTCAGATACAAGTCAGTGATCATGTATGCGATTCCAGTATTCAACTACTAACCCAACCCAAAACGAGTTTGATAGCCTGCCAAGACTTCCTTTATTACTGTATCGAGAAAATCAGAACATTGAAGCGATTGGGCTAGCGGATAGTGGGGCTACGGTTAATGTCTTACCCTACGAACTCGGTCTTCAATTGGGTGGAATTTGGGACGATCGCAGAGCAGTCATTCAATTAGCAGGGAATCTGGGCAATCAGCCAGCGATGCCTTTCTCTGCGATCGCTCAAATCGGAGAATTTTCCCCAACCGAATTACTCTTTGCATGGGTGAAGCGTCCAAACACGCCATTGATTTTGGGTCAGACGAACTTCTTTCTTGAATTTGATGTTTGCCTCTATCGTTCCAAGATGGAGTTTGAAGTCACACCGAAATCCTCATAGCCAGCTAGCCAACAACGCCCATGAACCGGATCGTTGAGAGGTTATTGGTTGAGTCAGAGAGGTCATTGGCGGCGGGTGATGGGCAGCATTAGTTGAAGCGCATAATTTCGGTAATATCTGTTAGTGTTGCAGTTTTCACCGATCGCAGGTTTTCCGCCTATTCATCGGCAAGGGTGGCTCTGGTTAGACGCGATCGCAAAACTGCTGAGTGTGGCGATATAAAGGTTCTTAGTTTAATCGGTAGCGCCCCATAAAATCTCGTTTCAAGCCTCCAACAGGGAAAAAGTAGATTTATAGCAGTGCCGCTTGCTTTGGTGCAGTCTTGCTTGTTGGCGTGAGGGTAAGGATTAATTGTCTTCAAATAAATACCAATGGTGGGTTGAGCGCTTACTATCTATGTAATGAGCAGTTGTTAATCCTATGACATTAGCACCCACGTCTATCAAGCAATATGTTGAACAGCGAGACCAAGGATATTGGATCGAAGGAACGCGCATCTCCCTTGATTCACTTGTTTATTTGTTTTTGGACGGAGGGTCTCCTGAAAGTATTGCCCAAAACTTCCCACTGCTCTCGCTAGAGCAAGTTTATGGTGCAATCACCTTCTATCTTGCTAACCGAGAAATGATTGATATCTATTTAGAAGAAGGTGAGGCTGAATTTCAACAGTTGCAGCAATCTTTCAGAGAAAAGAATCCACTCCTATACCAAAAACTGAAAGCTGCTCAAGCCCAAAGGCAAGATGCAGTATGACGAGGGTTCGATTTCAAGCTGATGCCGACCTCAGACAAGCCATTGTAACTGGCATAATCCGCAAGCAACCCAACCTGAATTTTCAGTCAGCCAATGAAGCAGAACTTGAAGGCATAAAAGATCCAGAAGTTTTAGCGATCGCGGCACGAGATGGCAGGGTACTTGTCACTCATGATCGTAAAACCATGCCAACTGAATTTGGGCAGTATATCCTGTCGAGAGCCAGTTCTGGCGTACTGATTCTTTCCCAAAGTCTTCCAATCAGTGAAGCGATCGATGCAATCATCCTAGTGTGGGAAGCGTCTACGGCGGAAGAATAGATCAATCAGATTATGACGTTCCCATTTTGAAAAGTTACAAAAGACTTGCTGTTGGAGTCTGTGGAAAATACCCAATAACCCGGTTGAAGCGAACTGGCAAAGTCGATCATGTTGTGGCAAAGGTTATTTGTAGCTATTCAACCGGAACGTCCTGCTGAGTCACAGTGGAAGCGCATAGTTTCGGTGGGATCTTTCAGTGTTGCACTTTTCAGCGATCGCAGTTTTCCGCCTATTCACCTTTAGACATTTTGTTTTCCAATCCGGTTCCGGTCAAACACGCGCCTGCCAAATTTGCGCCTGATAAATTAGCATTCTCCACATCCGCGCAGAGGAGATTCGCACCTGCCAGATTCGCACCTGCCAGATTTGCGCCTGTTAAATTCGCCTCTTCTAAATTCGCTTCACTGACGATCGCGCCTTGGAGGTCAGCCTCCATCAGGTTTGCCCCATGCAGATTGGCGCTACTGAGATTGGCACCGCGTAGGTCAGCACCGCGCAGGTCAGCCCCTTGCAAGTTGCAGCCCATTAGGTTTGCGCCGCTAAGAAACGATCCGGCGAGAGTGGCTCTGGTCAGGCGCGATCGCATCAAGTTTGCGCCCCGCAGATTTGCCCCGCGCAGGTCAGCTTCGGTCAGATCCGCCTGCATCAAGTTTGCGCCCATCAGTGTCGCTCGCAGATCTGCCTTAATCAGTTGGCAGCCTAATAAGTTTGCGCCTTCCAAAGAGGCTCCGGTAAGTTTCGTGTGCTTTAGGTCGGCACCCATAAGTTGTGCGCCAGTTAGATTCACGCCTTGCAGGGCTTTTCCCGACAAGTCAGCTTCTTCCAAGTCGGCACCTGGCAGGTATTTTACGTCTGAAGATTGAGTTTCGGAAGATTGAAGATCAAGGGTCATAGGAACGTTAGTGGGATGAACTAAGAGCGAGAAATCAGGGCTTCGTCGTGGGAATCTAATAGCCAAAGTCCGGCGGAGATTTTTGGCAAACTCACAGACAAGCTGAGTCCCTGTTGTAATCCAGAAACCAGCAGTGTCAGAGTCTCAACCAGTTTCGGGTCCCAGCGCTGGCTTTGCTCTTTGTGGCATTGAGCCAGGGCGATCGCCAAACATTCTGCCATGCTGAGCGTGCCTTCCGATTTGGCACTTTGATCGGCAACCTGCTGTTGAAATGCAGCCACCAAACCCAACATCCGAGATTCCAAGGGGATTTCGTCGCCAGCTAAACCGCCGGGTTGCCCAGAGCCATCCCACTGTTCGCTGAGGTGAGTGATGATGGTGGCGATCGCCCTTAGCTGAGGCATGGTGCGGAGTACCTGGGCACCCGGCACGAGAGAGCAATAGGGTGCATCAATGGATGGCTCTTCAGGATAGCGCCCAAAGCTGCTACTCGTGAGCATGGATGTAGAAGACTGCAAAGGAGCCAAGCGGTGAAGCAAGCTTGCTAGTTTGAGTCGATTTAATTGCCATACCGGAAGATCTAAAAATTGCCCCATCGCTTCAACGAGGGTAGCAACTTCAGCCGCAGCGTTTGGATTAAGCGCATCTGCTTGATCCGTTAGTTGTGCCATTCGCAGAAATGCCTGCACCTCATTCGATAGCAGATTACTATCTAAAATTTGAGGCTGCTCAACGGTGTGATGAGTGGGCGTGGTGATGGTGTGGCTATCCTGCAAGTAATCCACCACCCGCGAGACGATCGCTTCCAGCGGATCTCGCTGTTCAATGGGTGTAGAAATGATCGCTTGGATATGGTTTGTTAGCGTATCAGCCAGCGCCGGATTGTAGCTACGCAGGTGAGCGATCGCCAGTTCCATCGTCTCCTGCACTAGGTTCGCTTCAAACGTCCAAAAGCCGTAAAACTTGCGTTCTAGATCCACCGTAGGAAAGCCTTGTTTGCCATAGTCTGCGTCCGATAGCTCTTGACATAGCACCATCGCCGAATAAGTGGGAGCCAAAATCATCAAATGCCACTCCTGCGCCACCGGATCATCGACATTTAGGCTAACCAACTCCACATTTTGGCGCTGGCTGGTTGGATGCTCGCCAAAGCCGCTGTCGGGTGCTGCCATGATCACTACTTGTCGCGATCTCTCCGCCAATTCGGCATAGCGATCGGCTTCTTCCAAGTACCACTTGCCCCGCTGAAAAGCAGTAATCACCAAGGGTTCGCTGCTACAGGTGAGAATGCAATCCTCTAACGCATGGCAGAGCGCCACCAATGTGTTTTTGTAGTAAACGCCGAAATTAAGCGATCGCTGGCTTTCTTGCCCCGACTGGTGCGCCGACTTCAACTGATAGAGGAGTGAACCTTCAAGCATGGTACAAAGATTTTCCTAAACTGACAGTAATAATTCCTTCGGTTTTTGCTCGATTGGAGCCGACAGCGCCTCTTCCAAATCAGCCCGTCCCAAACGCTCTTCCAAAATATCCATGACCTCACGCCCAAAATCATTGGGGTTGCGCCGCCAAGCTTCCAGGCAGACATTGCCAAAAAATGAGCCAAGGGGTTGGGGATTCCAAAGAAGCTTATGTACCGTCCAAGGCTTGACGTTCATTGGGTCGTAGCCGGGACGCAGAATGTCATTTTTGAATGCATATTCTTCGAGATGCGTATGCGGCTGCAAACCAATGAAGAAAATGGCAGGCTCTACTTTATCGGCACCCAAAATGCTTTCGAGTTCGCGATGATATGCGATTGTTTGGCGAATGGTGTCAAAGGTTTCGTCGATCACGTTAAAGGAATAGTTGACTGAAACCAAATCGTTGAATCCGGCAGCTTTTAAATCACGGCAGTTTTGCAAGACAGTGCGGAGGTTGTAGCCCATTCTCATTTTACGAACGAGTTCCTGAGAGCCGCTGGTGATGCCAATTTCAAAGTAGTTCATGCCCGTTTGCACCATCAGATCGCACAGATGCGGAGTAAGGTTGTCGGCGCGAATGTAAGCTGCCCAGTGGATGTCTTTCATGCCGGCATCCAACACCTTTTGCAGCAATTCCACCACGTCATCTATATACTTACGGGCGGGAATCAGTTGAGCATCGGTGAACCAAAAGTTGCGAATGCCGCGATCGTACAACTGACGCATTTCTGCCACCACTTCATCGGATGGGTTGATCCGCACCTGCTTGCCTTCGATCACGGTATAGATACAGTAGCAGCAGTTATGAGGACATCCCCGCTTGGTTTGCACGCCTACATAAAAGTCTTCAGCTTCCAGGTAATAGTCAAACTCTGTCCAAATTGTTTGGATGTAGCCGTAGTTGCAAGCCGTTTTTTCGATCGCCGCTGGAATTTCGTGAATCAGGCGATCGCGAGGAGCAGCCTCGCCCACAATGTAGCAGCGCTCTTGAGCCAAACTTTCGCCACGTACAATCCGTTCGAGCAGCGCTTCACCTTCACCCACTGAAACGATCGCTCCTTTCGGCAGGCTTTTACCCAGTTGCTCATAAAATACGCTAACTGCACCACCGCCCACTACAACTTGTGCATCAGGTTGATATTTTTTTGCCCGTTTAGTGCCCCGTTTAATCAAGCCCAAGTTGCGCCACAGTTCGCCATAGTAGCCTGTGGCAATCCGGATTAACCCAAATGCACCCTTCAGCTTGACGAATGGATTGAGCGAGTAAAAGAACTCAAAGGTGTATTGCAGTGGATTACCGCCCCGTCCGCCCACAGGCGCATAGATCTGAATATCTCGCCAAGAGAATACGATCAACGTAGGTTGAAATGCATCGATACACTCATCCAAAGCGCTAGTGTAATCGAGCGGAGGCACAGTGCCTAAGTCGAAAATGCGCTGCTGAACAGCAGGAAACTGCTTGTGGACATGATCTGCTAGGTAAATAACACCAATTGGAAAAATTGGATTGCAGGGGAGACGAACGTAGAGAATCCGACTTTCCATAGCGGTCACTTTACGATGAGATTTCTGAAAAGAATAATTTCTGAGTTTGTGTCACACAACTTTACGATACCACTGACTTTAGTGACATGGACAGATTACCGGAAATTATTGAATCGATTTCATCATCACTTCTTGTCTATGAGAAGAATAGTGAGAAAGCGATCGCAAATTCTTAGAAAAAAGCAATTCTATCGATAGTTAGTGATTGGATTTACAACGAGCCGCGATCGCTAATGTTAAGGTTGGTCGATATTAAAAGCCCTCTAGCGCAATCTACTTAATAATATGGCTCAAATTTTTGATCCCATCTCTTCTGAACAGCGCAGTGCAATTGTTTGTTGCTATGTCAATGCTACAAGCCGTATCCAGGTTGCCCGAATCACCAACATGCCAAATTGGTATTTTGAACGGGTTGTATTTCCAGGGCAACGATTGATTTTTGAGACAATGCCAGACTCATTGCTAGAAATTCACTGTGGCATGATGGCAAGCGCGATTTTGGCAGATACCATTCCCTGCGATCGCCTACAAATTGAAGAAGAAATCATTTCATCCTCTACCCCAGACCATGAGCATCGTTTAGAAGAACTCAACGATGGTTTAGGATCAGCCACCCCTTTAGTTGCTAGCTCGACTTCCATTACAACTGAAGTTACTTTGTAAGCGGCTACAGCTACAGCAAAGTGCCAGTACACAGTCGAAAATGAATACGTAACTTAAAACTGCCTAAGCAAGGGTTGCTAGATTGACCCCGCACTCCCTGCCTCATGCTTTTGGTTGAATCATTCATACCCTTTTTCCCTGATACTGATACTAGAGTAGAACTGATCGCGTTCAGGGAGGAATCACTGTGCTATCGAAAGGCTTTGAAGTTGAGATTTACACCAGTACCCCTGAGGGCGATGCGGTTGGGCTTTCTGACAAAATTGTGGCGGCGTTAGATGGGTTTGTGCGTGAACCTGATAGTCGCAATGTGGAATATACTACTCCGCCCTGCCATCGCTATGAGCGACTCCTATGTGATTTGATTACACCCCGCTTTAAGCTGCGAAATTACCTGAAGCAATTGGGAGATTACACGTTGTTGCCGGGAAGCACTTTGGCGCTGGGAGGCAGCGATCGCTTCTTGCGCTCCGATCCGGGTAACCCCTATCACACCTATATTGAGCAGACCTACGGCACCAAGGTTGTCACTGCCAGTATTCACATCAACATTGGCATCTCTGACTTGGAAACGCTGATGCGTGCTTGTCGATTGGTGCGGGTGGAAGCGCCCTTAATTTTGGCTCTGACTGCCTCATCGCCGTTTTTGAATGGAGCTGCAACGGGCTATCACTCAACCCGCTGGAGCCTGTTTCCTAAAACCCCTGCCCATGTGCCGCTGTTTGAAAGCCACGCTCACTTTATCCGCTGGACGGAACAGCAGCTAGCCGCAGGCACGATGCAAAACGTGCGTCATCTCTGGAGTGCAGTGCGCCCCAATGGCGATCGCCGTCCCTACAACCTAAATCGGGTAGAGTTGCGAATCTGTGACCTAGTAGTAGATCCGCTTTCCCTACTGGCAATTACGGCACTGCTGGAAGCGCGATTGTTGCAGGCGATCGCCCATCCCGGTCTTGATCCCTTACAAATGAGTCAACTTTCCAGCGACGATCTAGTTGCCCTCACCGATGCTAACGAGCTAGCTGCTGGCAAACTCAGCCTGGATGCAGAACTACGCCATTGGCAGGATGGTCGCCCAATTATTGCTAAGGATTGGATTGAACAGCTTTACCAAGAAGTATGGGACACTGCCAAAAAACAAGGCTTTAGCTGCTTTTTGTCACCCTTGAAGAAGATTTTACGAGACGGCAACGAGGCTCAGCGATGGTTAAAGGCGCATGACCAGGGAATGCCTGTGCGCCAAGTCATGCAGCAAGCAATTCGAGATACTGCCGCAATGGAATTGGCACTAGAAGAAGAGTTGTGCGGTGTGTTAGTAGCCTAAGAACATGACGAATGACGAATGACGAATGATGAAGTGCGAATGACGAATGATGAATGGCTTTCGCGTAGCGTTGACCTAGGAGATATGACGAATAGACACGACGTGTAAATATCTGTAACAGACTGAGTGGCGAGTGTTATGCCGACTGTTGCGCCATGAGTTTGATCCGAAAAATCGGTCTCAACTGATCGTGCGATCGCCCATCTCCGGAAATCAACCCTAGAGCTAGAGGTGTTACCTTGGATAAGGTTGACTCTGAGGACTTCATGTCTGCATCTCCTTTCGCTGCCGAACGCTTGCTGTTTGACTCTACGCCTCCAACGGCTGACGCAATTCCCACCATATTTGCGTTTCCAAATGAATACAGCGTCGGCATTACCAGTTTGGGCTATCAGGTGGTGTGGGCAACTTTGGCAACACGCAGCGATGTGCAAGTCAGCCGCTTATTTACAGATGCGCAAGAACCGTTACCGTCTCAACCAGAACTGCTGGGTTTTTCCCTTTCCTGGGAACTGGACTATGTGAATGTGTTGAACTTGCTGGAATTGTTGCACGTTCCGGTTCGGGCGGCAAACCGAGAAGATATTCATCCGCTTGTGTTTGGCGGCGGTCCAGTATTAACTGCTAACCCAGAACCCTTTGCGGATTTCTTTGATGTGATTTTGCTGGGCGACGGCGAATTGCTGCTGGGAGAATTTATTGACGCATATCAAGCGGTGCGAACGTGCGATCGCGGAACCCAACTGCGGCACTTGGCTCAAGTTCCAGGGATCTACATTCCTAGCCTGTATGAAGCCACCTATGACGGGAAAGATGGTTGGATACAGGCGATCGCGCCGATCGATGCCAGCATTCCCGCCCAAATTGCTAAGCAAACCTATCGCGGAAACACGCTCTCCGCCTCAACCGTAGTTACCGAGAAAGCCGCTTGGGAAAACATCTTCATGGTGGAAGTGGTGCGGAGTTGCCCGGAAATGTGTCGTTTTTGCCTTGCCAGCTATTTGACCCTGCCGTTCCGAGTGGCAAGTTTAGAAGAGTCGCTGATTCCGGCGATCGCCCGTGGTTTGCAAGTCACCGATCGCCTCGGCTTGCTGGGGGCTTCTATTACTCAACATCCTGAGTTTGAAACGCTGCTGGATTACCTGAATCGTCCAGATTACGACCATGTTCGCATCAGTTTTTCATCGGTTCGCACCAACACTCTGACGGCAAAACTAGCGCAAACATTGGTTAAACATGACAGCCGCTCCGTGACGATCGCGGTTGAAAGTGGCTCCGAGCGAGTGCGCCAAATTGTCAATAAAAAGCTGACCAATGACGAAATTATTCAGGCGGCGATCAACGCAAAAGCAGGTGGACTCAGCAGCTTGAAGCTTTACGGCATGGCGGGCATTCCTGGTGAAGAAATGGCAGACCTAGAGCAAACCGCTGAGATGATGAAAGCGATCAAGAAAGCGGCTCCCGGCTTACGGCTAACGTTTGGTTGTAGTACCTTTGTTCCCAAAGCCCACACCCCGTTTCAGTGGTGTGGCGTGAATCGTCAGGCAGAAAAACGACTGCAATTCTTGCAAAAGCAGTTACGATCGCAAGGCATTGACTTTCGCCCTGAAAGCTATAACTGGTCAGTGATTCAAGCTTTGTTGTCGCGGGGCGATCGCCGCCTTTCTTACCTGTTGGAGTTAACCCGCCACTATGGCGATTCCCTAGGCAGCTATCGACGAGCATTTAAGGAACTGCGCGGCACGTTGCCCCCCATGGAACAATACGTGCATGAAAATTGGCAGCTTGATCAAGTGCTTCCCTGGAGCCATTTACAAGGTCCGTTGCCCCAAGCGACGCTGCAAAAACACTGGGCGATAGCGCAAGCGCTGACTTGTCAGTTCGCCACTGATCAATTTAATGAATTACTACCCGCTAAGGAATTGTTAAAAGTGGTTTCATGACACTATTCCCTTTTCAAAAGCGTGTCACAATACACACATTGGGCTTAAATGAGTACGTTATTCTTGACTAGGAAGTAGGAACAGGGTGATATCGTCTAAATTTAATGTTTGCTACCCGCTAATCGCTCTTCCCAAAGGTTTCTATGGATTCTGACTCATCCCCTTTATTTGATTTATCCACTATGAAAAATTCTCAAGATCTGCTCAATTTGCCTGGAGATTCTGAAGTTTGGAAAAGCTTGAAGCAGGCAATTTCTTCTAGCTCTGGGTTTCAAAGTTGGCAGCTAGAGCGTAATACTGACACCCAATTGAGCAGCTTAGGGCTAGATACTTTGGTACGCCGCTACCTGCGGGAAACCCTGGAGACCTTAGCCTATTAGTTACTTAGAACGTCTTATATTCAGTGTGCAAACTTTTTCTGATGTGTGAAAAAGCCATCGCTGCAAAGCATATATAAAACAGGACTTACGCAAATCAACCGAAATTTGCCCCCCAACCCCCAATTCAGGGGGAGCTAGAGATCAAATTCCCCCAGAATTGGGGGATTTAGGGGGCGAGTCCGTAAGTCCTAATAAAAGCTAAAAAAGCTCCTGTGAAACATTTGAATAGGAGCTTTATCTGACGTTGCTGAATCTGGGATGAAAATTCGTAGGAGCAATCTCCAGGGTAGGCACAAAACCTACCCCTACAGTCAAAAATCATCCTTGCATTCAGCAACATTGACTATCTCTTGTTGCAGCAATGAATTGCATCCCGCCTGAGTACTGAATCCATATTTTTTGATTTTGATATGTCTGTTTGGGAAATTGATTTTTATCGTCGTCCACTTCAAGATCAGGACGGAAATCCATTGTGGGAGTTGCTAATTTGCGATCGCGAAAACACCCTTAAGCATCTGGCTTCTTGCGCTCAGTCAGAAGCAACAGCAGACTGGCTAAAGCAGCAACTCCAGAAGATTTTAGCAGACGGGCAACCTAAGCCAGAACGAATTTGCGTTTTTCGTCCTCAATCTTTTTCCTTACTAGAAATTGCTACTCAGTCTTTAGGAATTAGATTGGAACCCACGCGCCACACACCCACGTTAAAGCGTTTCCTAGAGGAGAGATCGCTGCTTTATCCTACCTACCCTAACCATATAGGGCAGCCCTACGAGCCAGTCACACTAGATAAACCGCCGCCCATGCCCATTTCTGAAAACCTCTTGGGCATCCAATGGCGGTTTGCGTCCTTACCTGCTGGTGATTTGATTGCTGCATTTTCAGATAGCTTGATCCCTATTCTCACCATGCCCCGTGAGTTTTTGCCGTTGAATTTAGGGTTAGCATCCACTGTATTAATTTCAGGGGTGGTAATCGACGGGGGACGGCGTTCTATGCAGTTAGCTCGCTGGTTAGAAAAGGTTTGCCCGGTCTCGTTGAGCTATATATCAGGCTCACCTGACGGCTTAATTTTAGAAGCAGGTTTGGTCGATCGCTGGGTGATGGCAACCTTTAATGATGCAGAAATGGCGATCGCGGCGCAAACCTACGAAGTGAGGAAGCAGTTAGGAAAAGGACTTCATTTTTTGCTGATTCAACCCGATGATTCGGGCATGACTTACACCGCACTTTGGCTGTTGAAACAAGAATCAAGCCAAAACTAAATTAATCTCGAATGTCAGATTATTAAGAGCGAACGCCGATTAAAGAATATCAAGGGATGAATGGTAGTTCCTATTTGCACTCCGCACCTCGAACTTCGCCGCTTGAGTTCATATTGGCAGTTCTCTAAACAAGATTTCTGGTTCCTCTAAAGCAGAGTAGTCCATAAATCCTTCTTGACAGGATTTTGAACTGGTGAATCGGGCGAGAACCTCAGGATGAATTGGTTCAATAGTACGACTGGTTTGGCTAATAAAAAAGTTGAACTCAAAACTGCCTAACCGGATGCGATCGCCATCTTTTAGCAATTGCCGCTGTCGAATGCGATTGCCATTCAAAAACGAGCCGTTCATGCTGTTTAGATCAACTAGGTTAAACCCTTCTTGCAAAACAAACATAATGACGGCATGACGACGAGATAATAAGCGATCGCGCAAGGGCAAAGCGGCTCCTCGATTTCGTCCAACAGTCCACACCATTTGAGGTTGAAACAACGTGATTGATCCACCCAGCAAATTAGTGATCAAATAAGATTGTTGTCCCTGCACAACTCCTTGAATATAATGCTTTAACGGCATTTCAGTAGACATGCCCAAACTTCCAGAGTTTTGACCGCTGGGAGTTTGCTCTAAGTCAATCATCAGTGTTTGAGCTTTTGCAAATGCAACCTCTTCCCCTTCTCCATCTATCGCTTGAGGCAAAGAACTAAGCTCAAAAGTTTTTGGAAAAATAATCTGAGAAGCTTCGACTATCGATTGCTCAGATGCCTTATGTATAAGACTTTCATTTAAGTGCGGCTCAGGACTCATTCAGTATTCCCCAGACATTACACAGTTTCTTACGACAAACTTTCAGGTGACGAAGCGGTGCAAAGCATTACAGACTAAATCGATCTAAATCGGTGCTACCCAGTTGATTCCATCCGGCTTTAGCATCAAAGGGCTGTAGCATCTCGAATAATTGCTGCATTCCTAGATTTTAACCTTGAGTAAAGCTGGCTATGTTAAGCTGCAACTCTCAAGATGGCAGCTTTGCTTTTTAAGATATCTTTTCTAAATAGTGAGCTTGTATTTTCACAAAGGTTTAAATTGCAAGTGGTGTATTACTTGTCTAGAGTTCCCTGAAAGTAACCTCACATAACAGCTATTTTAATTTAAGACAGCCTTCTAAAAAGCTTCTTCTATGAGGTAAGCAACATTACTGATACTGAAGAACCGCTCAATAGCTTGGGCGTTATTGCGCTAAAAATACTCCAATCAATTTCAAATTAAGCATTCAGAAAAAATTATCGCCTACCCTACGGCAAACAAACTATATCTCCCATCCCTTGCTTCGCACCTCCTTCGGTCTACTCCCAAATTTGGGAGAAAGCGATCGCTGCAAATCTACAGGGCAGATACAAGACCCGTAAGCGAAGTAATAAAACGTGGGTTTAGTTGAAGATAGAAACTCTTGCAGATCGTTGGAATGCTGACTCATCCCACGTTTGAGATAGCAGAATAATTTAGATAAATGTTAAACAGAGGGGACAAATCGCTTGCGAAGCGATTCTGCCCGCCGCTTTGCGGTGGAGTTCTCCGGTTCCAAGATCAGAACCTGTTCGTAGGCTTCAAGTGCTTGCGTCGTCAACTGCTTACGCTCATAAGCATGACCAATGTTGTTGAGAGCAGTTACATAATTAGGATTTGCTTTGAGCGATTCCTTATAGTGCCGAATTGCCAGGTCATATTGCTCTTGCGAAAAGTAGGCAAACCCAAGAGCGTTATAAATCAGCGCATTCTCTTCGATAGAAATATCGTCTTCCTTCAAAGCTTTTTTGAACTGGACGATCGCTTGAGCATAAATTCGCTTCGTCAAATAAATACTGCCCAGTTCAAAATACTCTTGGGCTGTTCCTTTCTCTTTCGTCAGTTTGCTTTGCAACCGCTCCAAGGAACTTTCAATCTTACGAGTCTGCAAAATTTGGCGAAGGACTGCCCACCCTGCCGCTACCAAAATCGCTAGCAGCAAACCGATATAAAGAATAGGAAGATCAGTATTCATATTGGATTCTTAAGTTCACCGAGCAAGAATTTAAATAATCTCGTATGCATATTCAAAAGTATCTTAAAACAAGAGAAGAGCCAGAAGAAATTGCTACCGGATCGGCAAGCCCCAATATTTCGCCCGTTCTTCAAGCCAGCCGCTATTTCGTAGGCGAGTTAAGATTTGATCAATTTGTTCTTTTAACTCATTATATTGCTGCCCTTTGGGTAAAACGATGGCAAGCAACTCTGAGGAAAGGGCAGGTAGAATCACTCGATATTCAGGAAACTCCTGCGACCAGCCGCTGAGAATGCTGACATCGGCTGCAAATGCGATCGCCTCACCCCGATCCAATACCGCTTTAGCAGCATCATAAGAGTCAACTCCCACCAAATTCACCCTAGCCAATTGACTACGAAGCGCTTCGATCGCGCTGGAGCCATTGATGACTGCAACCGTTTTTCCGGTCAAATCAGTGGGTTTCTGAATGGTGGAAGACTTGGTAATAATTGCCGTGCCATCGGTGTAGTAGGGCAAGCTAAAGCTAAGAATGCGGAGACGGGATGGAGTTAACGTGGCATGGGCGATCGCAATATCAACCTTCCCATTCATCACCAACGAAAATCTATCCTGATTGGTCACAGGCTTTAGTTCCACAGCATCCGATCGCCCCAGCAGTTCTTGAGCTAACCGCTGAGCCAAGTCGATCTCCAATCCTTGAAGTTGTCCATTGGCACTCCGAAATCCCAAGGGTCGCGCAGTTTCTTTGACTGCCACAATCAAACGCCCCCGCTTTTTGATTGCTGGTAGGTCACCAGCGATCGTAGGCAGGGGCGAGAAGGCTAGAGAAAGGCTAGCACCAAGACCAAGAGCTATACCCACTAGAATTGGCAACTTCATTAATGTTGTAAGAGAATAAAAACTGCTAAGCAGCTTTCTTCGCGGCAAATTGGCTAGCAATTTCCATTACCTTAGTAAAACCAGCAGGATCAAGAATTGCCATTTGTGATAGCATCTTGCGATTAATTTGCACATCTGCCTTTTTCAAGTTACCAATTAGCTGGCTGTAGCTCATGCCATGAAGACGAGCCGCCGCATTAATCCGGGTAATCCACAGACGACGGAAATCGCGCTTGCGCTTACGGCGATCGCGATAGGCATTCCGTAGTGCCTTCATTACCTGCTGGTTCGCTATTCTAAATAGCTTAGAATGGGATCCGCGGAATCCCTTTGCCATCTTCAAAATCTTTTTGCGGCGCTTTCGTGCTACATTACCGCGCTTTACCCGTGCCATAGTGATCTATCCTTTAAACCGTCTTCTTACCTATTTGATTTCTTCACAAAAGTCTTTAGCAAAGAGCTTAAATGACTATCAGTAGCTTAATGCAGTCTTTCTAAAGACTCGACATAACTCAAGCGGCAAGCTTCCTCGCTTTACAGATAGGGAAGCATCAAATGCACATTGCCTGTATCGCGATCGTTCGCCACTGCCAACCCTGCAAGGCGGCGGCGGCGTGAAGCACTCTTGTGCTCTAGTAAGTGTTTCCTGGAAGCGTGGCGATGCACAATCTTGCCAGATCCAGTGGCTCTCAGGCGTTTCGCAGCAGCTTTGCGGGTCTTTAGCTTGGGCATAGGGTCTACTTTGGAAAAAATCAACATAGCCTACTATATTACTACTTGTTTTTTATAAAGGGCAAGCCTACTGCCTAGAGTTTTTCCAATAAATCATCCGCACCTTATGAACATTAGGTTACACTGAGGTGTGCAACTGCGAGTCCTTCGCGGAATTTCTAGTTTTTAGAACGTAGTGCATCTTGGAGGTGGGTTTAAGCCCACTTTTTTTGTTTTTATCTAGTGTCCATGACTCATCCACTTATCCCGCAGATTCTTGAACTCGCTAACCCGGTGGCTGCATCTCTAGGCTTGGAAATTGTTGGGGCTATTTTTCGGACGAATCAAAGTCCTCCAGTTTTACGAGTTGATATTCGCAATCTAAAAGCCGACACGGGTTTAGACGACTGTGAGCGCATGAGCCGAGCATTGGAGGCAGTATTAGATGAATCTGAAATTGTCCCTGATGCCTATGCGTTGGAGGTATCTAGCCCCGGTATTTCTCGTTTACTCAGTACAGATCGAGAATTTATTTCGTTTAAAGGTTTTACTGTAGCCGTTAGCGCTTCTGAGCTTTACGCTGGGCATAAAGAATGGACGGGACGGTTGATTCGGCGAGATCAAGAAGCGGTTCACCTGACCCAAAAAGGACGGGCGATCGCTGTTCCCTGTCACCTGATTACCAAAGTCCAGATTGTTGAGCCTGCTTAAGCTTTTTATTTTTTATTTTCATTTATTTTTTCCTCACTTCATTGCCACCACCACGGAGATTTTGTTATGTCAATGGTCGCCCTACCCGGACTGCGAGAAATGATTGAAGGCATCAGCCGAGAACGGAATTTGCCAAAAGTCGCCGTTCAAGCTGCTCTGCGCGAAGCATTGGTTAAAGGGTATGAGCGCTATCGTCGAACTCAACGGCTAGATGGCAACAATTTTGATGAAGACTATTTTGTTAATTTCGAGGTGGAATTAGACATTGAAGAAGAAGGTTTCCGGGTTTTGGCTGCGAAAACTATTGTGGAAGAAGTAGAGAATCCAGATCACCAAATTGCTTTACAAGAAGTGCTTGAAGTAGCGGCTGAAGCTCAAACCGGCGATACGGTGGTGTTGGATGTGACCCCAGAACAGGGCGACTTTGGACGGATGGCTGCGATTCAAACGAAGCAGGTTCTCGCGCAAAAACTGCGGGATCAACAGCGAAAGCTGGTGCAAGAGGAGTTTCAAGACTTGGAAGATACCGTGTTGCAGGCGCGAGTCCTGCGATTTGAACGGCAGTCGGTGATTATGGCGGTTTTGAGCGGTTTTGGGCAAGTTGAAGTTGAAGCCGAATTGCCAAAACGGGAGCAGTTGCCGAATGATAATTATCGAGCAAATGCAACGTTTAAGGTCTACCTAAAGCGGGTGTCGGAAGGGTCTCATCGGGGACCGCAGTTGATGGTTTCGAGATCGGATGCCGGACTGGTTGTGTACTTGTTTGCGAACGAAGTGCCGGAGATTGAGGAGGAAATTGTCCGGATTGTTGCAGTGGCACGAGAGGCAAATCCTCCTTCACGCTCAGTCGGTCCTCGTACCAAGATTGCAGTTGATACGTTAGAGCGAGATGTAGATCCGGTGGGTGCTTGCATCGGTGCTAGGGGATCTCGCATTCAAGTGGTGGTTAATGAACTGCGGGGTGAAAAAATTGATGTGATTCGGTGGTCGCCCGATCCATCTACGTACATTGCCAATGCACTCAGTCCGGCAAGAGTGGATGAGGTTCGGCTAATGGATCCGGAAGGGCGGCAAACCCATGTTTTGGTTGCAGAGGATCAGCTTAGTTTGGCGATCGGTAAGGAAGGTCAAAACGTCCGATTGGCAGCTCGATTGACGGGCTGGAAAATTGATATTAAGGATTCTGCCAAATACGATTACGAAATAGAGGATCGGAAAATATCAGAGGTGTTGAATAGTCGCCAACCTGTTCAATATGATCAAGACTATGAGGATCAAGACTATGAAGATGAGGAAGTATATGAGTCAGCAACCGAGACTCCTGTTGCTGACTCTAGCGAACCTGTAGAGCGGAATGATCTACAGGAAATAGAGGCGGAAATAAAGTGACCCAAGAGACTTTATTTCAATCAGAAAATTAATCAGACGATTGGAGCAATATGAGGTTTGACGATGAAGCCCAACTATCGCAAATGTGTTGCCTGCCGAAAAGTCGCTCTCAAAGCAGATTTTTGGCGAATTGTCAGGGTTTATCCCTCGCAACAAGTGCATTTGGATGAAGGAATGGGTCGCTCTGCTTATCTGTGTCCGCAAATAGAATGCCTTAAAGCGGCACGTAAAAAAAATCGGCTAGGGAAGGCGCTGAAATCAGCCGTATCTGATTCTTTGTATGAAGACTTAGAACAGCGTTTTTTAGAGCAAGAGCTAAAGATGTAATCAGGCGATCGCTCGCTAAGAATTACTGAGAGACGCTGAAGGGTATGGCAAAAGCATCTACTCAGGCAGCTAGGTTAGAATGTTTCTTACAATAGCGTCATCCAACGTGGCTGATTTTAGACGTAGCAAAGGCGAATGATGTAAGTTAGTGTGACGAGGTTAACAAATTTATTTAATTTGAATTTAGTTTAATTTGAATTTAAGTGTGGGTTGAAAGCTTAGTGGACTATGAGACGGCAAATGGGCGATCGCACGGGGTTTAGAATATGACAGAATCTTGGGCAATCTGAAGTCATTTCTACTTCTCAAGATTTGTGCAAAATTAGAGTAGGGATGATTACAAAGTTGAAAACAACCCTAGAATTGCAAAGTAGGGTTTTTCTTGAGCAATCTTGAGCAATCTTGTTTTCTCTGCTGGTTGAACTGGAGACATCAGAAGACTTAGAATTAAAGAGGGTTAGGGTTTGGATTGACTGTCGTTTTACTTGGAACGGTGACAACTATGTGAGAACTGGATAGGTACGAAGAGGAAACTGGATGAATAGCGGAAAAGTCAGAATTTACGAGATTTCACGGGAATTGAATTTGGATAACAAAGATATATTGGCGATCTGTGAGCAACTAAGCATTTCGGTTAAAAGTCACAGCAGTACGATTACGGACTCCGAAAGTGAGAGAATTCGTATGGCAGCTGAAAAATACACTGCTACTCATTCATCCTCTGTTAAACCAGTGAAACGACCATCAACTAACTCATCGGCAGCAGAACCAAAACAACGAGTGTCTGTGCCAGTGCAAAAAAAACAACAGATTGTAGCAATCAAATCTGTTACGCGATCGCCTAATGTTGAACCTCCTGTTCCTCCTACCTATACACCTCCGTCGGTAGAAACAGGATCGCTAGCACAACCCCAAGTATCGCAAAAACCAGTTGAGTTAGGTCGTCCAGAGCGATCAGTTAATTCAGTCGATTCAAATGAGATACTAATCAAGCCATCGGCAAAAGCAGAGACCCCTAGTTCCTTTGATCCTGAAGTTAAAGAAACTGAAGTCAAAGAACCGCCAGCGTCTCAACCGATTAATCCACCTCCAGCAGCGCCAGAAGAGGACGCTGCTACTTTAGCCTCGCCGCCACCGCGCCCTGAACCCACCACGCCGACTACTCCCAGGAGCAGCCTAGTTCCAAATACATCTAGTCGCCCAATTTTGAAGAGAGTTCGCACTGAAGAGCCTACTTCAGCACCGGGGTCGGCGAACGGGGCAGTTCGGCAACCCAGCACTGAAGCGCGCTCAGTCAAGCCACCTACAAAATCTTCAGCACCCTCAGCGCCCGGTGTTAAGCCAATGATGCCTGCTCGACAGCCTGCGGGTCGAGCCGTAGAGGGCAAACCTGTTCCCCGTCCTCAGCAGCAAACGATTGTAGAACTGCGGCGACCCAAACCCGTTCGTCCTGATGGAGATGCCACTTCTACAGAGGGCAGAATGCCCGGAGCGATGGATGATTTAGTTCGTCCTGAACTGCGGGTTAATCGTCCTACTCGAACTCCTGCAATGGGCGAGGCAGCAGTAGCGGTTGATCCATCATCGCCGCCTAAACCAGCACTGCCGCGCACAGTCAAAAAAGGCAAAGACTGGCAAGATGGTGAAGATGAAGAATCGCAGCTAAAATCTCCTAAAGTTGGCACCAAAGCCAAACGGAGAACTCAACCTGATTTGGATGCGGAAGAGGAAGACCTCGATACGCTTCTCGAAGGCGAGGAAGGCGAAGATGGAAATGGTAGTAAGGTGAGCCTATCTTTGGTGCGCCCTGCTAAGCCTAAGGGGATGCGCCAAGCTCCTACTAGACCGCCGATCGCAATCACTCAAAAGCCCAAAAAAGGTGGATCTGGATCTCGCGATCGCCGCGATCGCCGGGAAGAAGTTAAGGTCGAAAAACCAACCAACATCACGCTTTTGGGCAGTTTGACGGTTCAGGAACTTGCTGCCAAGATGGAAACCCCTGAAACCGATATCATTAGAGCCTTGTTTATGAAAGGCATCATGGCAACCGTAACCCAAACGTTGGATGTAGAAACAGCCACGATGGTTGCCCTAGAACTAGGTGTAGAGGCGGAAATAGGGGTGCGGCAGGCTGCCGCTACTAAAGTGACCGAAATGTTAGACATCGGTGATTTGGAAAGCCTCCAGCGCCGTCCTCCGGTTGTTACCATCATGGGTCACGTAGACCACGGTAAAACATCTTTACTAGACTCAATTCGCAAAACAAAAGTGGCTCAGGGCGAGGCAGGCGGCATTACTCAACACATCGGTGCTTATCACGTCGATGTAGAACACAATGGCGAAATGCAAAAGGTTGTTTTCCTAGATACACCGGGTCACGAAGCCTTTACTGCAATGCGCGCACGGGGCGCACGAGTCACTGATGTTGCAGTCCTAGTCGTTGCAGCAGACGATGGAGTTCAACCGCAAACAATTGAGGCGATTAGCCATGCGAAAGCAGCCGAAGTGCCGATTGTGATCGCCATCAACAAGATTGATAAAGAGGGCGCTCAACCCGAACGTGTCAAACAAGAACTGACAGAGTACGGATTGGTTCCAGAAGAATGGGGCGGCGATACCATCATGGTGCCGGTCAGTGCGCTCAATGGTGATAACCTCGATACGCTGCTGGAGATGATTCTGTTGGTCACTGAGATTGAGGAACTCTCTGCTAACCCCGATCGCGTTGCCAAAGGAACGGTGATTGAAGCTCACTTGGACAAAGCAAAAGGTCCGGTTGCGACACTCCTGGTTCAAAACGGCACTTTGCGAGTGGGTGATGTGCTAGTCGCAGGTTCATCCTTTGGTAAGGTTCGGGCAATGGTGGACGATCGCGGTCAGCGCGTGAAAGAGGCAGGTCCTTCCTTTGCGGTAGAAGTGTTGGGTCTTGCTGATGTGCCTGCGGCTGGGGATGAGTTTGACGTGTTTGCTGATGAGAAGGAAGCTCGTGCAGTCTCTTCTGATCGAAGCGACGAGCAGCGCCAGTCTCGTTTGTTGGCAGCCATGTCTTCCCGCCGGGTCAGCTTAAATACACTTTCGGCTCGCGCCCAAGAAGGAGAACTCAAAGAACTGAACTTGGTCTTGAAAGCGGACGTGCAGGGATCGGTGGAAGCCATTCTCAGTTCGCTCAAACAGTTGCCTCAAAATGAAGTTCAAGTCCGGGTGCTGTATGCTGCGCCAGGTGAAATTTCTGAAACAGATATTGACCTAGCTGCTGCCAGTTCCGCTGTGATCATTGGCTTTAACACCAGTCTAGCAACGGGCGCACGGCAAGCCGCCGACCGCCTTGGAGTAGATGTCCGGGATTACAACATCATCTATAACTTGTTGGATGATATCCAAGGAGCAATGGAAGGATTGCTTGATCCCGAACTTGTGGAAGAACCTTTGGGTCAAGTGGAAGTAAGGGCTGTCTTCCCCGTTGGACGGGGGCAGGTGGCAGGCTGCTATGTTCAATCCGGGAAGATTGTGCGGAACTGCAAAGTTCGAATTCGTCGCAATAACAATGTCATTTTTGAGGGCAGTCTCGATTCATTGAAACGCATGAAGGAAGACGTGAAGGAAGTGAATACTGCGTTTGAATGCGGTATTGGAATTGATAACTTCAACTCTTGGGAGATGAGCGATATCATTGAGGCATATCGCATGATCTCAAAACGCCGCACACTGGCTAAGTAAGGCACATTGGCTAAGTAAGATTGGTTTTGATAGTTCGTCAGAAAGCCAGGAATCGCAAAGCTCTTAAACTTCGATTCCTGGCTTCTTTAGTTTTTTCTCTTATTCTCTACCCCGGCGATTTCCTTGACACTTTCCTCAGCTTCAACCCAACCGGTTCTGGTTTTGGTGGATGGGCACTCTCTTGCTTTCCGCTCATATTACGCTCATGCTAAAGGGCGAGAAGGCGGACTGCGAACAAAAAGTGGCATTCCAACAAGCGTGTCCTTCGGTTTTTTGAAGGCGCTGCTAGAGGTGATGGAAACGGAAAAGCCGCAGTATGTGGCGATCGCCTTTGATGTAGCAGACAAAACCTTTCGCCATGATCAAGATGACACTTACAAAGCAGGTAGACCCGATGCGCCGGAAAACTTTTTGCCCGATTTAGAAAATCTGCAAGAACTATTGGCTGCCCTCAAACTCCCGGTGTTGACGGCTCCTGGCTACGAAGCCGATGACATCATCGGCACGCTAACCCGACGGGCAACGGCTAAGGGAATGCGGGTGAAAATTTTGAGCGGCGATCGCGACCTGTTTCAACTGGTTAACCCCGAAGACAGTACCACCGTGCTTTACATGAGTACCAGCTACGGTAAAGGCATTCCTTCGCTGCAAGAATTCGGTTCTGAAGAGGTTAAAACAAAACTGGGTGTTTTGCCGGGTCAGGTGGTAGATTTCAAAGCGCTCTGCGGCGATACATCCGACAATATTCCTGGGGTGCGCGGCATTGGTGAAAAAACAGCGGTTCAACTTCTGAAAGAATATGGTTCGCTCCATGGCGTTTATGCCGCGATCGACCAGATCAAAGAAGCGACCCGCAAAAAGCTAGAAGAGGGGCGCGACAGTGCGCTGCACTCCCAATATCTAGCTCAGATTCACCTAGATGTGCCGATTGACATTGAGCTAGAGGCGTGTCAACTGCAAGAACTTGACGACGCTGCTGTTTTGCCTATATTAGAAAAGCTGGAGTTTCGTACCTTCCTCAGCAAAATTCAAAAGTTGCATCGCCAGTTTAGCGGCGAAACTGAGGAAGTGTTGGGAACTGAGGAAGCGGCGATCGCTGCCGAACCACTCAAAGCCCTTAGCAACACTAGCTTTGATGGTGGGAGTGACATTTGGTTTTATAGTGCAGCAGAAACCGATGCGGCGACTCCCATCGCATCCATCACCCTGCAACCACAGGTGATTGACACGCCCGAAAAGCTGTATGAACTGGTAGAGATCTTGGAGGTTCGCAATCAGCCGGATTTATTGACCAGTTGGGATACTGAAACCACTGCCTTAGAGCCTCGTGACTCTGAACTGGTAGGGATTGGCATCGGGTGGGGTGAGAAAATCTCGGATGTAGCATACATTCCCCTAAATCATGCGATCGGCACTAATTTAGATAAAACACTGGTACTAAAAACGCTGCGTCCGATTTTGGAAAGTCCTGATTATCCTAAAGCCCTGCAAAATGCCAAGTTCGATCGCCTCGCTTTTCGACAACAGGGCATTGATCTCGCGGGTGTGGTGTTTGACACCATGCTTGCAAGCTACGTAATCAATCCAGAGCAAGCGCACAACTTGTCTAGCTTGACGCTGACTCATTTGGGACTGACGACTACCAGCTACACCGACCTAGTCCCCAAAGGCAAAACTATTGCTAATATCAGCATCCCAGTCGTTGCCCAATATTGCGGCATGGATGCCCACACCGTTTTTCGGCTGGTGCCCATTTTGCGATCGCTCCTAGCAGTCAGCCCCGCGCTCTATCGGCTATTCACAGACGTAGAAGTGCCTGTGGAACCTGTGCTAGCCGAAATGGAATGGCTAGGAGTTCGCATCAATCAAGAGTATCTGCATGAATTTTCTAAGCAATTAGAGCAAGATCTGGCAAGAATTGAGCTTCGCGCTTATGAAGCCGCTGGCAGCCACTTTAATCTGGGTTCGCCCAAACAACTAAGCGAATTGCTATTCGATACGCTTAGCCTAGATCGCCGCAAATCACGCAAAACCAAAACAGGTTACTCGACCGATGCCGCGACGTTGGAAAAGCTGCTGGATGATCATCCTGTAATTGAAGCGATCGTCGAACATCGCACCTTATCGAAACTGAAGTCAACCTATGTAGATGCCTTGCCCGCGATCGCTCGCCAAGATACCCAGCGAGTTCACACTGATTTCAACCAGGCAATCACCGCCACGGGTCGCTTGTCCTCTTCAGCCCCTAACTTGCAAAATATCCCGATTCGCACTGCGTTTAGCCGTTTGATTCGGCAAGCGTTTATCCCAGAACCGGGCTGGCTAATGGTCTCTGCCGACTACTCTCAAATTGAACTCCGCATTTTGGCACACCTGAGCCAAGAACCCGTGCTGCTGGAAACCTATCAAAACAAGCAGGATGTTCACACGCTGACCGCTCAGCTTTTATTTGAAAAAGCAGACATCACTTCAGATGAGCGGCGATTAGGCAAAATCATCAACTTTGGCGTAATTTACGGCATGGGTGCCCAACGATTTGCCCGCGAAGCAAAAGTCGATCGCAGAACCGCCCAAGAGTTTATCGATCGCTTCAACTCGCGCTATTCTAATGTGTTCAAGTATCTCCAGCGAATGCAGCAAGAAGCGATCGCCAACGGCTATGTCGAAACTATTCTGGGTCGGCGGCGTTACTTCAACTTTGGCAGCGAAAGTCTGCGGAGTCTACGGGGCAGCGATCCCAACGCGATTAATCTCAGCAAACTCAAACTGCGCGATCAGTACGATGCTCAAATGCTACGGGCTGCTGCTAACGCACCGATCCAGGGTTCCAGCGCCGATATCATCAAAATCGCCATGATCAGGCTGCACGAACTGTTGAAAGACCACGACGCAAATCTACTGCTGCAAGTTCACGACGAACTCATTTTTGAGATGCGCCCCGAAGAGTGGGAAACCCTCCAGCCCAAAATCCAATCCATGATGGAATCTGCCGTCACCCTCTCCGTTCCCCTCGCCGTCGAGATTCACTCAGGCGACAACTGGATGGAGGCTAAGTAAGACTGGCTTGTCTCTAAGACTGGTTTGGCACTGAGGTTCAAAAATGCTTGATTTCGTCAAAATTCTAGTTAGTGTAAAAAGTCTACAGATTAAAAATTACTTTATTACATAACCCTATGTCCGCCTTCGATAATCAATCGCTTCAAGCCATTCGTAGTGCTTTTTTAGATTTTATTGATGACCCGTTTTACACGGCTGAATCAAATAGTGTGCGCTATATTCCTGATGGATTGCTGATTATTAAAAATGGCGCGATCGCAGATTTTGGGGCATACAACGACCTGCGATCGCAATACTCTCACATTCCAGTAACAGCGTATCCAGACCGATTAATTATGCCGGGTTTTATCGACACCCATGTTCACTACGCGCAGTATGAAATGATTGCTGCCTATGGGGAACAGCTTTTGGAATGGCTCAGTAAATATATATTTCCGATTGAGAGAAAATTTAAAGACAAAGCTCACGCCAAAAAAATTGCCACTCTATTTTTCGATGAATTACTTAAGCAAGGAACCACGACAGCGCTTGTATTTGCTACAGTTCATCCAGAATCAGTGGATGCTTTTTTTGAGGAGGCAAGTCGTCGAAATTTACGAATGATTTCTGGCAAAGTGTTAATGGATCGCAATGCGCCAGACTATCTCACAGACACTCCACAAACGGCGTATGAAGACAGCAAAAAACTAATTCAGAAATGGCACAAAAACGGACGATTACTTTATGCCGTCACGCCCCGATTTGCGCCCACTAGCACCCCCGAACAACTCCATATCGCCGCAAAGCTGCTGCAAGAATTTCCGGATGTTTACCTGCATACTCACCTGTCGGAAAACAAGAAGGAAATGGAGTGGGTCGCAGAACTGTTTCCAGAAAGTCGAGGCTATTTGGATGTGTACGATCGCGCTGGATTAGTCGGCGAAAAGTCGATCTTTGCCCACGGCATTCACTTGACCCATGCTGAATTTGAACGATTGTCAAACGCAAAATCGGCGATCGCTTTCTGCCCCACTTCAAATTTATTTCTAGGCAGTGGTTTGTTTAAACTTGCCCAAGCCAAATCTAGTCAGCATCCGGTGAAGGTGGGTTTGGGAACTGATGTGGGGGCGGGAACCAGCTTTTCGATCTTGCAGACCATGAACGAAGCCTATAAAGTTGCCCAACTTCAGGGCGAATCGCTTTCGGCATTTAAGGCGCTGTTTCTGGCAACGTTGGGCGGGGCAAAAGCGCTTTCCCTAGACGACAAAATTGGCAATTTCAATCCTGGCAAAGAAGCCGATTTCGTTGTTCTAGATCCCAAAGCAACCACTCTGATGGCAACCCGCAACGAAGGTTTTCCTGCCCAATCATTAGAAGAGTTGGCGCAAATGGTTTTCGGGCTGATGATGTTAGGCGACGATCGCGCTGTTCAAGCGGTTTACGTTGCGGGAAAGTTAGCCCATTGTCTCGCGGCTATTCCGTAATATTTGCGATGTCAAAGTTTTAATGATGGCGATGGATTTAAGCAAAACAGGGGTAGAGAATCCAAGTGCATTCAGGCTTCAAACCATTGGCTAAGATGCCGCCCGAACCGCCTTTCTACTCTACCCCCGCCTCACCAAGAATCGACAGATTCTATTCTGGCTGTTTCAGCAACGCTGTCATACCGCGATTTTGTCACCTAGCGGATGATGCTATAAGTCGCGCCTGTGACCTGTCCATTTCGATTATTAACATTGCAGTTGTAGTTGAACCGATGCGCCATCTTGCTTCGTTGAGAAAACTGCCCACTGCCTCGAATACTGTCTACGCCATTGGAAACGAAGTATCGCCGCGCATTTGGCTGAAAACTGATCGTTTGAACTCCGCCAAAACTACCGCGAATTTTGTTTGATACAACATCCTCACATCTGCGGGCAGTGGGTTCATTGGGGGGAACTGGGCGACCACCAGTAGGCGGCACAGGTTGGGGTTGCGGCGGTCTGGGTGAAGTGATGGTGACGATTATTGATGCCCATTTATTTCTTTTGGTAGAGCTTCTAACCTCAAAAAACTTGCAACACTGTACATAATCAAGCATTAAAATCATCAATTATGCGCTTAACAATTGTCTCGCTTGGTACTACTCTAAGTCTGTTGAGCTTGGCAACTCTTGTTCAAGCCGCACCATCGGGGTCTGCAAGTTCTTTAAGTGGACTGCAAGAGCGGTCTGTTCGACAAGCACCTGCTCGTGCTCCTAGCGCTTCCCTTCCTAATCAAAACGTTCAGTCTAATCCAGACTCAGTTGGCTTTAGACTCAATTCAAGCTTGCAGCTAAGGATTTCGCCAGAGCGGGATAAAAATCTGTCGGGCGTTTACCCAGAAGACAGCACTGCTACAGGCAATAGAATTCAGCTTCTCTATCAAATTGATCCGGTAGAGCAAAAGTAGTCGAATGTTACACGGTTTACAATCAGCAGTTCAGCAGTAAAGATCTGGCAGCGCCCTTGACGTTAATAGGCAGGCACAAGACCAGTCCCTACAGATTTATTTAACAAGGCTAGTTCCAGCGGCTTATGAACGGATTGCCAATAAATCTGCCTTAACCTGACTAAAATGAATTAGGCAAGTTATCGGTAGGAGTTGAGTTCGTGGATCGTTACACCCCCGCACAGATTGAGGAAAAGTGGCAGAAAGCATGGGCTGATCAAGGGCTGAACAACACTTCAAATGACCTCAGCAAGCCCAAGTTTTATGCGCTGTCGATGTTTCCCTATCCGTCGGGCAACCTGCACATGGGGCACGTTCGAGTCTACACGATCGCCGATGTGATTGCGCGAGTGCGGCGGATGCAGGGGTTTCGGGTATTGAATCCGATGGGCTGGGATGCATTTGGTTTGCCTGCGGAAAATGCGGCGATCGAACGCAACATTCATCCGGCTGAGTGGACGAATCAAAACATTGCTCAAATGCGATCGCAGCTAGATCAACTAGGCATCTGCTTCGATTGGGATCGGGAGCTTGCCACCTGTTCGCCCGACTATTACCGTTGGACGCAGTGGATTTTTCTAGAGTTTTTCAAAGCGGGATTGGCATATCAAAAAGAGGCAACGGTCAACTGGGACCCGATTGATCAAACTGTTTTGGCGAACGAGCAGGTGGATAGTGCCGGAAAATCCTGGCGATCGGGGGCAGTGGTCGAGCGGAAACTTCTGCGCCAGTGGTTCTTCAAAATCACCGATTATGCCGAGCAGCTATTAACCGATTTAGATCAACTCACTGGGTGGCCCGAAAAAGTACGGCTGATGCAGGCAAACTGGATTGGCAAATCCACTGGCGCACAGGTCACTTTCACCACTGAGGATGGCGATGAGTTAGTCGTCTTCACCACGCGCCCCGATACTTTGTGGGGAGCGACGTTTATGGTGCTGTCGCCAGAACATCCCTTAGTCGAGGAACTGACCATACCGGAACAGGCAGCGGCGATCGCAGCCTATCAAGCCGCCGCCGCCAAAAAAAGCGATCTCGATCGCATGGCAGACGGGCAGGAAAAAACGGGCGTATGGACAGGTAGCTATGCGATTAATCCCGTGAACGGTGAGCAGGTGCCCATTTGGATCGCCGATTACGTGCTAGTGGATTACGGCACCGGGGCAATCATGGCAGTTCCCGCCCACGATCCTCGCGACTTTGAGTTTGCCAAAAAATTCAACCTGCCGATCAAAGTAGTCGTGCAGCCAGAGGGCGAAACTCTGGAGGGTGAGACGATGACGGCTGCTCATGCGGGGGGTGGCGCGATCGTCAATTCTGACGCATTAAACGGCATCCCCGCTGGCAAAGAAACCGGGCAGAGCGTGCAAGCGGCGGTGCAGTGGCTAGAGGCAAACGGCAAAGGGAAGGGGACAAACAACTATCGACTGCGAGACTGGTTAATTTCTCGTCAGCGCTATTGGGGTGCCCCGATTCCAATTATTCATTGCCCAAACTGCGGCGCGGTGCCTGTGCCCGATGCTGACCTGCCTGTGAAACTGCCGGAAGATGTGGCGTTTTCAGGACGGGGAGCGTCTCCCTTAGCGCAGTTAGAATCCTGGGTGAATGTGCCTTGTCCTAGCTGTGGTATGCCTGCCCAGCGCGAAACCGACACAATGGATACGTTCATTGATTCATCCTGGTACTTTTTACGCTATCCCGATGCGAAGAATGACCAGCAGGCATTTGATCCGGCGATCGCTAACGATTGGCTACCCGTCGATCAATATGTCGGCGGCATTGAACACGCAATTTTGCACCTGCTGTATTCGCGCTTTTTTACCAAAGTATTACGCGATCGCGGCTTGCTCAACTTTGACGAACCCTTTAAGCGCCTGCTCACTCAAGGCATGGTGCAGGGCAAAACCTATAAAAATTCCCGCACCGGCAAATATGTGCTGTCCATTCACATTGCCGACTTGACAAATCCGGTTGACCCCGAAACCGGAGATGCGTTAGAAGTGGTCTACGAAAAAATGTCTAAGTCCAAATACAACGGCATCGCTCCCGGCGATGTGGTGGACAAATACGGTGCCGATACCGCGCGGATGTTCATCTTATTCAAAGCCCCACCCGAAAAAGATTTGGAATGGGAAGACTCGGACGTAGAAGGACAGTTCCGCTTCCTCAATCGCGTCTGGCGACTGGTGACGGAATGGGGAATAGGGAACAGGGAACAGGGAACAGGGGAAGAAACAACAGACAACTCTGCACTCAAAATATCTCCTTCGGAGACGCTGAGTGCAAGGCACCCGCTACGCGAACGCGAACAAAACTCAAAACTCAAAACTCCTTCCTCTCTCTCCAAGCCTGAAAAAGAATTGCGCCGTGCGATTCACTTTGCGATTCAAGCGATTACCGAGGATTTGGCAGATGACTATCAGTTCAACACGGCGATATCGGAAATGATGAAGCTGAGCAATGCGCTGACGGATGCCGCTTGCAAAGAGTCGCCTGTGTATGCAGAAGGCATTGAGACGTTGACCAAGTTGCTAGCTCCGTTTGCGCCTCACATTGCGGAGGAACTTTGGCACCATTTGGGATACATAGAATCAGTCCACATTCAACCCTGGCTTGTGCTAGATGAATCGGCGTTGATTGCTGATGAAATCACCCTGGTCATCCAAGTTTTGGGTAAGACGAAGGGGACGATTCAGGTTCCGGCGCAGGCAACGAAGGAAGAGTTGGAAGAATATGCGCGATCGTCTGATTTGGCAAAGCGCCACATCGACGGCAAGGAGATTAAAAAGGTGATTGTGGTGCCTGGAAAGCTGGTGAACTTTGTTGTCGTATGATTCTGGGTGAGGGAGTTTATGACTCGGCGTTCTTTCGAATTTGCTGATTCATCGCTGCCAGTTCCTGCACTTCTTTTTGCAAGAAAAAGTTGAGGAAGGTGCGAATTCCGGTAATTGCTGCCAATCGGGCGATCGCATCCCAACTGGGCGAAACCGCAGTAGCCGCAATATCCGCAGCCAAAAGAAACTCTAAAGCAAGCGCCAAAGACAACCCCAACTCTAGGCGAATCGCTTGTTGAGCATCTTGCAAACGCTTTCGTCTGGCTTTTTGCCATAGCTGTTGCAACGCAACGATCAATGAGATTGCAATGATTGAAATTGCAATAAACTCCAAAATAATTTTCAAAAATAAAGCAAACTCTTGCAGAAGCGATTCTATGAGCCGAGTTAGCTCAAACGATGGGGTTTGATTCGCTAACTCACTGGCTGAGCTTGCCACACTATTCACGTCAAATATCATCAATAGACCGCTTTCGCTGTTTTACTCAATCCATTCACGGTATCAGCAGCAGCAACCATCTCTTTGTCCTTAGGCAAATTTTTAAAACTTGCATCATTACAAACTACAGATTCCTCTTGCGCTTTGCTCTACAATCCGCGAAATTTAGGTTAGACACAGTTTATTTGTGCGAGGAGTTTTGTAAAATGCTGATTCAACGGTTCAAGGCGGTTCATGCGATCGCCCTATGCACTCTGGCGATCGTCACCTCAGAAGGGCTAATCTCATCGGCACAAGCCAACCCAGCCCCATCTATGCCGATTCTCATTGCCCAATCCCTTCCCCTAGTCGAATTTCCGGCTGACTATAATGCGTGTCGTGGTAGTGGCAGCGTTCCCCTAACCGTGTCCACAACCTCAACTTCAAACGTTCCTGTGGGTCAACCCATTGCCCCCAACACTGCCGTTAGATTAACAGGCGTATTCAGACCCGGACGCAACCCCGCTCAAATTAAACAGCCTGTTTTAGGATGGGTCAACTCTGGCACACTCCAAACTCAATGCCCCGGCACCAATCCCGGTACAGGTAACCCCCCCGTATCTTTCAATGAATTGACTGCCAATTCTCCCTCTTGCCGTCGCTTGCGTTTGCCTGGAGAAATCCCCGCTGGTGCTGCCGATGGCTTAGTTGCCCGCGAATCTCCCAGCCTCAGCAGCCCTGCCCAGTTAGCCGCCAATGGTGCGCTAGATGGTCCGGCAGTAGGAGCGCGAGTGCAAACCACTGGCACCAACGGCAGCGCCATCACTCAGGTGGCAGACAATCGAGTTTGGATGGATATTTGGTATGTGGGACGGTTTAGCAGAGTCCGCAGGGGTTGGGTTGTCGTCACCCCCGCTGGGTTTACATCTGGCTCGCAATATATTTCAAATTGTCGCTAACACGATGTGCGACTTTCCTTAAACAACGCAAAGATCGCCCTTACCGTTCGACTGAGCGCTCACGCCGAAGCCCTAGCCCCCTTCAATAAGCCCTTCTCCTGGGGGAGAAGGGCTGGGATTAGGGCAAATTAGTTGCACATCGCGTGCCGAAGATCTCAGTAAAAACGAGATCGATCGCGGATCAATCGCGATCGCTAAAACTGTACTCTGGAATGACCTGATCAAATTGTGACTCGACAGTTTCGGACAATTCTGTTAACGTTTGCCATGGAATGGTGATGGAGAATGAAGATGCCAGAGTTGGGAGCGTCATCAAAAAAGCGACGTAGGACTGGATTTAGACTGTTTAATCGACAGCGATCATCCACTCACGCCCAAAAAGCTTCACACGAATCCGCTCAGCCTCCTTGGATGGATGCAGATTTGCCATCCAGCTCATTGGATAGCAAATCTGCATCCCTTCGCCAAAAAGATGACTACCAAACAGGTGGGGTCAGTTCCGTCAAGCCCAAGAAGCCTAGCTTTCAGCCATTTGGATGGCTATTTGGTAAACCATCTAGACGGCGAGCCGAAAATGCCAGAGCCGAAAATGCCAGAGCCGAAAATGCCAGAGCCGAAAATGCCAGTAGAAGGCAACGAACGGACGGGAAAACCCTAGAGCGATCGCCCTCATCTTTTGAAGTGTCTTCCCACGATCAGCGAACAACCCATGGAAACGGTAAGACAGCGGCATCCCATCGGCGCTCTGTTGAGAGCGATCGCAGTAGGTCGCGATCGCTCTCAACAAATTTCTCCAGCAATAATAGTAGTTTTGAAAGCAACGGTGCAAACCACATTCGAGCCTTTAATTCCACCAGTCAAACCCCTCAAAATTGGCTAACCAAAGGGTTGTATACGCAAATTCAGGCGAATAATCCCACACTTTTACAGCAACAAACCGTGTTGCAACAATCCACCCTGTTGCAACAAAAAGACAGTCGCGGTGGCTCTCGCACCCGAAAACAGCGACGAAAATCAGAATCTATCAGTTTTACCCCGCGATCGCGCAGTATGGCGATCGCTCTTTACGCGGCGCGAATGCTCATTTTAAGCGTTGGGGTTGGGGTGCTGGCTGGCACCGTTTTGTCTGCCTGGAACCCAACCAATGCGCCCTTTGCGGCTGGTCTGCAAACGATCAAACAGGCAACTGCACCCAGCCCTCCAGAAAACCCATCCTCTGAAGTGAGACTTGCTCAAGAAATGATGCCGCTCAAAGCGGGTCTACAAACCTTGATCCAGCAAAATCCTAAGTTCAAACCTGGCGTTTTCCTGGTTGATCTAGACAGCAATGATTACCTGGATTTGAGCGGTTCGGCTAGTTTTTCAGCCGCCAGTATGATCAAAGTGCCGATTCTGATTGCATTTTTTCAAGATTTAGATGATGGAAAAATTCGGCTAGATGAAAAGCTTGTGATGCGTCAAGATCTTGTAGCGGGTGGGTCTGGAGATCTCCAGTATTTGCCAGTGGGCAGCCAATTTACGGCTCTGGACGTTGCCACCCGGATGATTACCATCAGCGACAACACGGCAACCAATATGTTGATTGCGCGGATTGGTGGAATGCCAGCACTCAATCAACGGTTCAAATCTTGGGGACTTTCTACCACTACCTTAAATAAACTGTTGCCCGATTTGCAAGGAACAAATACCTCAAGCCCCAAAGATCTCACAAGTTTGATGGTGAGAGTCAGTCAAGGTGATTTAGTGTCGCTGCGATCGCGAGATCGAATGCTCGACATCATGCGCCGAACCGTTAACAACAGCCAACTCCCGCAAGGACTCGGAGAAGGCGCGACCATTGCCCATAAAACAGGCGACATCGGAACGCTGGTAGGCGATGTGGGGCTAATCGATATGCCCAACGGCAAACGCTATGCAACCGCAGTCTTCATCAAACGCGGTTTTAACGATGATGCCGCCTACGACTTAGTGCAAAAAATCTCCCGCCTGAGCTATCAGCATCTCAGCAAACCTAAAGCGGCAGCTATTAGCCCTACGGCAACCCCAGCGATCGCCCCAAAACCTTGAAAAATTTATAGGCGAAAAATTTGTGCGCCTGTAATGCAAACTATGGCGATCGCTATAAGTTGCTTCCATTTTACGATTCTCTTCGGGCGATCGCGGTTTGGTGCTTTCCTTTAAGCTGCATGTGGTGATTAAGTTGAACAGACTTAAAAGAAGACTTTGCGATCACACTGTAATTGATTGAGATGCAGAGTCCCCTGTTTTTCTTGGCAAAGTGACACCCTGATAGGAAAACAAACTGTAGCCATCTACAAATTGAATCGCAGGTTCACCTTCAGCATGGAGTCGGTTTTCCACATCAAAAAGAAGAATGCGGGGGCGATCGCAAGTAAAGCAAATATTCTCATATGGGAAAATCCAGTAAAGTGACTCAGCAATTGTTTGAAAAACTGACCACGAAGATTCTGGACAGTAATTACAATTCAGAACTGAAATACAAAAATCATAAAAACTTATCGTATAAGCTTGCTCCTCACTTGAGAGGTAATTGCAAAACTTGTCATTAAAGAACTTATATTTTAGTGTTCCTGGCTGATCTAAATCTCTTTGAATAATACTTGGATGAGAAATTCCCCTGAGCAGTCCTTCGAGGGGATACCACACATTAAAAGCCTCTCTTAATGTGTTTCTAAAATCCTCACCAAATTTTGCGTCAAGCTCTGTACGAGTTTGCCTTTCTACTGTAGTCTTTGTTCCGGCTTGTATCTTTTCAGAAAGTGGACGACCGATCTCGTTACTCCAAAAACTGATCCCTATTTTGCTCAGAACTAACTCTAAAGCTGCATGAGGACTATCAAAAAAAAGAATTTTCGGCTCTTTTCTCCCACAAAATGCGTATATTTCTCTGATCGCTTCTGTAGCCTTTTCCTGATCAATTCTTTCCGTTGAACGCACAATTCTCCGCCACTTCTCCCGATACACCGGAATTAGGGCTTCTTGTTCAGGCGTTAGCTGATCAATCTTTTGAGTCATCGTCATTTAGCATAAGGTAGGCACTGCCCAATACAATTTTAATTGATTCCCCACATTCATCCTCTCAAACGTCAACAACTCTGGCTGCTTCCCATCACATTGGCAACCCCGTTAAAGTTATCGCGATACTTTTTCTTTTTTCCTTTTTCCTTCTTCGCTTTGCTGTCTAAATGACCATCAACTTTGTTATAGCAGTTATCAATCTAGTGTAGTACAGTTAAAACCAGAACTCTATCGATGGTTAATAGGGGATATGAAGCCTTACTCTCTAGACTTGCGCCAGAAAATTGTCGATGCTTATGAGTCTGGTGAGATTTCACAACGTCAGCTAGCTAAAAACTTTGGAGTCACCTTAAGTTTTGTCCACAATTTACTCAAACAACACCGTGAATTAGGCACCATCGCGCCTAAACTCCGAACTGAACAGACCCCACCCAAGCTCAATGTCGAACAGCTCGAAGTCCTGCAACAACTAGTCGAAGCGCAACC
>Ga0209181_10001866_pt1 | contig 35444 bp, 34 predicted proteins | sample MAT05_FD_187208 | JGI IMG/M metagenome (GOLD analysis project Ga0209181, IMG submission 187208) | Freshwater microbial communities from Lake Fryxell liftoff mats and glacier meltwater in Antarctica - MAT-05 (SPAdes) (version 2) | ecosystem: Environmental > Aquatic > Freshwater > Ice > Liftoff... | reverse complement strand
CCAACCTTCGGAACGGTTTCAACTGAAATGAAACACACCCAAAGTAAAAGAGTGCAGGCAAATGCCTGCACTCTTTTTATCATTCATCCTTATATTTTCTCCCCACTCACCTGCGCCCAGGTCTTCTTCATTGTCAACGCATCTTCTTCCATGATGGGGCTTTCGCACATGATGCGTCCCGCACAGCCAAATTTATTCAATGCTTTGAACAAGGCTTTCATATCCAAATCGGCATCGGCGAGTTTGAGATGATTCTTTTCGCCTTTGGGCCCATACTCAATCCCGGAAAGATGGATGTGTAAACGCTTGAGAGCTTTTTCTCCCAGTTCACGGCCATAGAATTCCAATACCCGTGACCATTCATCGTATGTGTTCATTGTGCCATCGCCGGGGCGGGCGTGTAGATGGGCGAAATCCAGACAGGGCAGAACCATGTCCATGGCTTTGCTCATCGCTACTGCATCTTCAAACGAACCCAGCATGGCCGATTTGCCCATCGTCTCCGGGCGAATGGTGACTTTATCGCCATTTTTCTTTAGTTCATCCACGCAGCCCTGCAAACGCGGAATGGCGATCTTCAACACCTCAAGCGGGTCATTTAAAAAATACGAACCCGGGTGAAAAATAATATCTGTTGCACCCGCGAGATAACCATAATGCGCCGCATCCATCAGGCGCTTGCGTGATTTAGGCCACTCTTCATCATTTGCGTTTAAGTTAATGAAATACGGCGCGTGTACACTCAACGCTACGCCATGTTCCTCGCTTGTCGCTTTAATCGCTGCGCAAGTCACTTCGGTCACACGCACTGATTGCACCCAGCCAAGTTCCAGGGTGTCCAAGCCAATCGATTTGCTAAATCCAATTGCGCCTACAGAGCCGCCCGGTTTCTTGGGTGTGCCTGAAGGTGAGCCAACGGTACCAAATTTAAAAGATAAAGTCATGAGAAGCTCCAGTTTTCAGTTATCAGTGAACAGCTATCAGTAAAGTCAATTTCGTCCAGAGCGGAGGGCCGAGAATCAATAAGCCAATCAGAATCGCGGCGAGTGCAGCAACCAAGACCGCCGCCGCGCCTACATCCTTGCCGATCTTTGCAAGCGGATGCAAATCCGGGCTGGCCAGATCTACCACGGCTTCGATGGCCGTGTTCATAAATTCGGCGGCGAACACCATGGCAATCGTCAAAATTAATACCGCCCAGTCACGCGGCGGCAGGTGAAGCCAAAACGCTAAAACAAATACAGCCGTGGCGATGGCGCTGTGAATCCATGCGTTTTGCTGTGTACGTAAAACATAATGCCAGCCGCGAAATGCGTGACGAAACGAACGGATACGGGACCGTAAAAAAGCCATCACGCTGCTATGAATCCTGTATCTTGATGGCAGATAACCCGAGTCTTTCCAACACCTCAGCCTGCGCTTTCCACATCCGGGCTTTTTCCTGCGCCTCAGCATGGTCGTGACCCAGCAAATGTAATGTGCCATGCACAACCAGCAATTGCACTTCAGCCTCCAGCGTATGACCCGCCGCCTGCGCCTGTTGCATGGCACGCGGAATCGAAATCAAAATATCGCCAAAATAAGGAGTGTTCGTTTCGGGGTCTATTTCAGAAGATGGGAAGGAGAGCACGTCGGTTGGCGCATCTACACCGAGATACTCGCGATTCAATTCGTGCAACTGCGCATCATCTGTCAGGACGATGGTCATGTCTACGTCAGCAGGAGCAGATTCAAGGTTAAGGGTGAAGCGGGCAGCACGTTCAAGTAACGCTGGGTCTGAAAAATCCTGCTGTGATTCTATGTTTATCATTTTTCTTTCCGTGGAGAGTGGATGGTCGAATCCTGGTCAGCGACTTTCGCATTAGGATATTGTATACGCGGATGATACGTGCCGCGCAAGGTGGTGACAAAAGATTCGGTAATCAGATTCAGGTCACGCAGGGTAAGCAGCGTATCATCCAGTTGACTATATTTTTGCACAGTATCGATCACGTTACGCACAAGCGCGCGCAAGTCATCATCGTTGATGGGGCGTTCGGCGCGGGCGCGGGCTTCCGTGGCATCTGCCAGCATTAGCAAAGCAGTTTCACGTGAACTCGGGCGCGGGCCAGGGTAACGAAAATCTTCAATATTCACTTGGCTTACATCGCCGCCCGCCGCATCCATAGCTTGTGTGTATTGATAGCGCGTAATAAGTGTGCCATGATGCTCAAGAATAAAATCATGCAAACGGCCTGGCAGGCGATATTTTTTTGCAAGTTGAATGCCATCTGTGACATGCCGAATAATCGTCGCGGCTGATTCTTCCGGCGCAATATCATGATGCGTATTCACATTCCCAGGGACTTGATTCTCAATAAAAAAAGTGGGGTTGAGCGCCTTGCCAATATCATGGAATTGCGCGCCAACGCGTGTGAGCAGCGGATCGGCACCAATTTTTTCAGCGGCCTGCTCAGCCAGATTGGCAACCTGTAAACTATGTTGATAAGTACCCGGCGCATTACGCAGCAGAAATTGCAAAAGCGGAAAATCAGGGCGCGAAATATCAAGCAGTTGAAACGCAGTAGTAAGCCCGAGAGACTGGGCAAATAAATATTGAAGCAGTAATGTGATACTAGCCGCGGCGAAACCCGCAAAGGCAACCACGCCGACAAATTGGACAATACCCAGCCAATCAGGCGCAAAGAACGGCAGACGATAGGCCATCAGCACCACAAATCCTGAAAGCGAAATGGCAATGCCCGCCCGTATAAATCCCCAAAAACGGCGCACGGGACCCAGCACAAGCAATCCTATTAGAGAAGAGAGTAAATAATATGGCGCGAGGTCGAGTGTATTGGGCAGTCCATAAGAGGCGATCAAGCAAAGGGGAATGGCAATCACCAGACCTACTTCCAGCCCAAACAAAGCTGTAATCAATAACCCGGCCGCCTGCAAAGGATAGCCATAAGGAGCCAGGGTGCGGTTGGTAAACAGGCGCGCGCCGATCAAAAAAACAATAAATATAATTGCGATCACAAAAATACTGCGCGGGTCATTTACCACAACCGAGCGTTTGCGGCGATAAAAATAAAGAGGCACAAAAAATGCCGAGAGCAAAATGATGGCCGCCGCGCCGATCATATCCTCCCAGCGTTGACCAGGACGAATCATGCCAAGCTGTTGAAAGGCTTCCATATCTGCGGGAGTAATGATCTCGCCCACAGGAACGATCGTTTCGCCAGCTTTATAAGTTTGCACAATAGGCTGCACTGTATCACGCGCAGACTGACGGGCGGCGGTGGTTAGCTCTTCGCTAAAAAAACTATTTGGCACAATGAAGGCATCCACCAATTCGGATACCAGCGCGGCTTGCTGCTCGTTTAAAGTGAGGCTTACAAAAGAAGAAATAGCAGCCTGAGTGGATATCACTTTATCTTCGAAAATTGCGCGCCGCATCACCTGCTCCAAGACCCGCAAAGATTCAGCCTGCACAACCTCCCAACGCAAATCTGAAATCCCAACCACATAATCAATCGTTTCAAGTTTCAAGCGCACATCACTAAGCTCAACCAGATTTGATTTTTTCTCTTCTGTTGTCAAATCCGCATTGGCGCGCACAGCGGTAATATAGTGCATGGCCGTATCCAACCGCTCGATCTGCTGACGGGCAATTGCGGCGTCCGGCGCACTATATACAGATTGCACCGCGCTCTCCGCCGCCCGGCGGGCTTCTTCAGTGCGAATGTCACTCACATATTCAATATCACGCGGAGCCTGCTGGGATGTTTGCGACACATCGCCCACATCCAACGTCTGCGTAGTCGGGCGCAGAGCAAGCGGCGTGATCAACACGGCAAAAGATACAAGGCTGACCGCAACGATCAGGCTGATCTGCAAAATTCGAATACGAGTGGAAACAGGGGTACGTACAGACATAAGGATCAGCCGCGGAGAGCAGCCTGCTCTCCGCAGCAAAAGATCACTTGGTTAGTAATTCTTTTACAGTGGAACTAATCATATCATTCGGAGCGCGGCCCGCAATTTTAGGCATCACAATCTTCATGACCTTACCCATATCACTGGGCGCAGAAGCGCCCGTCTCATCAATGGCGGCCTGCACCAGCGCCCGCAACTCTTCGGCGGGCATGGCTTGCGGCAGAAAAACCTCCAGCACTTTGATCTCAGTTTCATTATCTGCGATCAGGTCGGGGCGATTGGCTTTTATTGCTTCTTCAATGGCTTCACGGCGGTTCTTGATCTCTTTTTGGATCAACGCCACAATCGCCAGATCTTCAAGCACGACCTGCTTATCCACTTCGGCCTGCTTCACTGCGGCAAGCACCATACGCACCGTGCGCTTGCGGATTTCATCGCCACTCTTCATGGCATCTTTGACTGATTCGTTAAGTTGAGTTTTTGTATCCATTATTTGATTATACCCTTTCGTTAAGGGGATGAAGTGCCCGCTTCCCGCTTAACTTCAAGCCTGATTCAACAACCTTGATATTTTCTCTGCTGTGTGTTTTTCTGTTACACGTCTGTAAATTTTGCGAACATTTCGGGTGTGAGAATTTTCTCTAAAATTTCAAATTCATATTGTGTGCGTTTGACCGCGGCGGCGCGCGCATACGCAAAGCGCGGGCCTTGTTTGGGCGAGTCTAAATTCATTTTGCCATGCGAATCTTGCGGTAAAAATGCGAGTGAGATTTTCTGAAGAAATGGGACAAAATATAAAGCATCCAGCGGCAGGTAGATTCGGCCGGAGTACATGTTCGGGCTTTCGACCAAGCTCTTTTGAACAGGATCAATTTCGGGCGGGGCGGGAGGCGTGCCTTCATATTGGTCAAGCCACATAGCGACGTAATTCGTATGAGCGTAAAAATCCTGCACAGTATGAGTCAATCTGCCAAAGGCAACCCAGGCAGAGAGTACACCGGGGGCAAGCAAAGCGGTAAGGATGTAGCCGCGCTGCTCAATAATATAACGATGACCCGCATCCAGGGCATTGTTATCAAAGTGATATTCATCGTGGCCGAACTGCCCGGACAATGCATCCTGTTTACGATTGGCGGCGATCATGATTTCAAGCGCGCGCGGACTGACACGTGAACTCAAGGCTGCGCGAGTCATTTCTTCATGAATGGGTATAAGCATTTGAAAATTATACGCCTGTCGAAGATAAAGTGGTTATAATGCGCACATGACTTTTTACACAGCAAAAGGCGACGATGGTACAACCGGCTTGCTCGGTGAGGGGCGCGTGCCAAAATATCATGTCCGTATGGAAGCGATTGGCGCTCTGGATGAAGCCTCAGCCGCGCTGGGGCTGGCGCGCGCGCAATGTAACGCGCCGCAAACCGCGCCAATCATACTTGAAACGCAACGCGATCTATATCAGTTAATGGCTGAGGTTGCCGCTACGCCAGAGAATGCACAGCGTTTTCACTTCATTGATGAAACACGGGTAAACTGGCTTGAAAAGCAAACCGATGAATTGAGTATGATCGTTGAAATGCCCAAGGAATTTATTCTACCGGGAGATACGCTCGGCGGCGCGGCGCTTTCGCTGGCGCGAGCCGTTGTCCGCAGGGCGGAGCGGTGTGTGGTGAGTCTCTTCGATGAAGAGGAAGTGATTAATCCCGACTTGCAACGCTACTTGAATCGACTTTCATCTTTATGTTTTGTACTTGAATTGCTTGAAAATCAAAACGCAGGGAAAAAGACGACTCTCGCAAGACCGTAGAATCTAACTACGCATTTCTTTGCGTAACAATATTTAACGCAAGAATTTCCCGCAAGCTATAAACACCGTCGCACTATTCTATACGGCACAAACCATGGCTTTGGGCCAATGGACCGCAGACCGCGGTCTGCGGTCCATCAATTCACGAAAACATTGATGTTTTTTGAGCAGCTACCATACAGAAAAAAATATTTACAAGGTGAAGCATGACAGGCACATTTATTAATGTCGCCGCCATTCTGATTGGCGGAACCATTGGGTTAATCTTCGGCGCTCGAATTCCTGAAAGATTTAAGAACACAGTCATTGCCGGCATGGGACTTTTCACTGCCGCGATGGGTTTGCAGATGTTCCTCAAAAGCAGCAATCAATTGATTGTCCTTGGCGCGTTGATCATCGGAGCGTTACTCGGCGAATGGATCGGCATCGAAGACAAACTGCAAGCCTTTGGTCAAATACTTGAAAAGCGTTTTTCAAGTGACAGTGAAACTGGCGCTGGCTCCAAATTTGTGCGCGGATTTATGGTTTCGTCCCTGCTTTTTTGCATCGGCCCCATGGCGATTCTTGGTTCCATTCAAGACGGTCTGACTGGCGATTACAAGTTGCTGGCTGTGAAATCCACTTTGGATGGTTTTGCATCCATCGCATTCGCATCCACGCTGGGCGTGGGCGTGATGTTCTCATCACTCATTATCCTTGTGTATCAAGGCGGGATCAGTCTGCTGGCTGGGCAGCTTAATGCGCTGGTCACGGACCCGATGATGGCCGAAATGACCGCCACCGGCGGCGTGATCTTGATGGGCGTCGCAGTCAGTAATTTACTGGAGTTAAAGAAGATCCGTGTGGGGAATTTCCTGCCCGCGCTGGCGGCAGCCCCGCTGATCGTGTGGGTCTTGAGTTTGTTTGGGAATTAAAACAAAAGGGTCTGATACATAAATATCAGACCCTTTTTTGTGACCCCGGGGGGGCTCGAACCCTCAACAAATTGCTTAAGAGGCAACTGCTCTGCCATTGAGCTACGGGGCCGTTAATCTTCGCGGACGGTATTATACCGCAAAGGAAATGAGTGTCAACAAATTACTGCGGCGGCTTTCGATGTATCTCATATAAACTGACCAGACGTGCCATCAGGATGGCGACATAGAGCACGCCAATGGTCACTTCAAGCCCAGCCAACATCCGCGCCCATGGACTGGCTGGGAGTATATCGCCATAGCCTGCGGTGCTGAGTGTGATCAGGCTGAAATAGACAAACTGCTGCCAGGAAACTGCTGTGCCAAGGGTATTATCCACAAAAGAACCGGGAGCTGCCACTTCCAACATGCCGTAAATTGGGACGAAGAAGAAGGAGAGCAGGAAGTAAACCGCAGCAGCGGCATAAATCACGTCCGAATTGACGGATTCTGCGGTAAAGATAAATTTCATCAAAACCCATAGAATGTTGACATGAAATATCAGCAGAATGAAATACGTAACCTGAATCTTCCAAAAGCTGGTTGGGTCAAGCGCGTATAAAACCGCAGCTACCAGCCAGATCACCGCAATACTAGCCGACCATATTAGATGAACACGGCTATCGCTCGTAATAAAGATACCCGACACGAACAAGCCCGCATAAAGCACCTCATAAATAATCAACGCAGCAGCATTTCCATCGCTTGTAATGGGATAAATCATATTAAGTAATACGATCAGGATAAGCACATAAACAGCGCGGCCTTTGATGGAGTCTTTTTTCATGGGACGATTTTACCAAAAGAAAAACTCCGAGTTTTGGAAACTCGGAGTTTTTCTTCGTGAATATATTTTTAGAATAATCTAAAGACAGCAGTGCTTGCCATCAGGAATAACCATTGCGGCGCGAAACTTAGCGCAACGGTTGTAATTGCTGTAATGGCTGTGGTGAAGTCGAGCCATGATTCGCGTTCGATGGTTGGATCGCCTTCGCGCATGTACATGTTGACCACGACACGCAGATAGTAATATGCAGACACCAGAGAAGTGACCACGCCAATAATGGCGAGGCCTGGATATCCACCAGCGATAACGGCGCGGAAAAGGTAGAACTTGCCGACCATGCCCAAGGTGGGCGGGAAGCCGATGAAGGAAAGCATGAAGACGGTCATGGCGGCGGCGAGGGCGGGATATTTCTTCGCGAGGCCGGCGTAGTCTGCGATCTCAAGTCCCTTGCCTTCGGCTTTTTCAAGCGCAATGACAACACCCCATGTGCCGAAGTTGGTCACAACATAAGAGACAAGGTAGAACAAGCCAGCGGCAATGGAGATGGGCATCACGTCTTTATTGCCATACGGCACAAAAGCCATCAGGATATAACCCGCGTGCGCAATACTGGAATACGCCAACATACGTTTGATATTGGTTTGTGAAATGGCGGTGATGTTACCGACAATCATGGTCAACGCGGCCAGCGCCCAAAGGATATCTGTCAGATCGGCGGAGAGGGCGGGGAAGGCGGTGGCAAAGACGCGCAATAACGCAGCGAAGCCGGCAATCTTCGCGCCGGATGACATGAAGGCGGTCACAGCCGTTGGGGAGCCTTGATATACGTCGGGCGTCCACATGTGGAAGGGAACAGCGGCAACCTTGAAGCCAAAGCCCACAAGGAGCAGAGCAGCCCCAATGGTCAGGAGCAGGCTGGGGGTCCCGTTTGAAGCGGCGCTGAAGATTCCGCTCAGGGATGTGGTTCCTGTCGCGCCAAAGATCAAGGCGGTGCCGTAGACGATAAATCCAGTGGCGAATGCGCCGAGCAGGAAGTATTTGACGCCTGCTTCTTCTGATTGAAGATTGGGACGCGCAAAGGCGGCCAGCACATAGAGTGGAATTGAGAGCAGCTCAAGCGCGAGGAAGACGATGATCAGGTCTGAGGCTTGCGACATGAGCATCATGCCGCTGATACTGAAGAGTATGAGCACATAGTATTCGCCGCGTTCCAGCCCCATGCGTTTGAGATAGCCGTAAGCGAGTGCGAAGCCAAGCAGACCGCTGACAAGAATCAGGATGCTGGTGAATGCAGAGAAACCATCGAGAGTCACCATGCCGTTGAAGCCTGTGCTTTCGCTTCCAATCTGCGAGATGGTAAATCCCAATGTGACAGCCAAACTCAACGCCGCAAGAAAGGCAGTGATGCCCTTGCGGTTCTTCGGGATGAAGAGGTCAACCAGCAAAAGCACACAGGCGCATGCAACGAGGATGGTCAGTGGGAGGAGAGTAGAAAAATCAGTTTGCGTCATGAACGCTCCAAAAATCTTGACGGCAGACGGTGGACAGTAGACGGTGAACAGTAACGAAACTGGTCGGCGGTCTTTGGTCTATGGTCAACGGTCTTACTATAAAGGTAACGCGGATAAAAGCTGCTCAACAGCGGGAGCTATCAAGTTGAAGAACGGGGCAGGATAGAGGCCGATCCAGAACATTAAGATCAATAAAGGAGCGACGGTGAGAATCTCGCGCCAGTTGAGGTCTTTGAGTTCATGTTCTTTGGTGATTTCGCCTGCGGGTCCAAGGAACATTTTCTGGAACATGTAAAGAATATAGACCGCTGCCATGATAACGCCGATGGCAGAAATACCCGCGTACCACGGGCTGCCAATTGCCTTGGAACCAAACGCGCCAAGCAAAATGGTGAATTCACCAACGAAGCCATTCAAGCCAGGCAAACCCATGGACGAAAGCGATGAGATTAACATGACCGTGCCGAAGATCGGCATGATTTTCCACAAGCCGCCGTAGACTTTGATCTCGCGGGTGTGAGTCTGTTCGTAGACCATACCAATCAGGAGGAATAACGCGCCGGTGCTTAACCCGTGATTGATCATTTGCAAAATCGCGCCTGATACACCCTGAACATTGAGCGCGAACATACCGAGCATGACAAATCCCAAGTGACTCACAGATGAATACGCGACTAGTTTTTTCACATCAGACTGTGCGTATGAAACCGCCGCGCCATAGATGATGCCGATGGTCGCGAGGAGTGCGATCCACGGGGCGGCTGCGATGGTCGCATTTGGAAAAAGCTGAATGTTGAAACGCAGGAAACCATAAGTACCCATCTTGAGCAGAACGCCAGCCAGGATCACAGAGCCGGCAGTTGGCGCTTCGACGTGGGCATCGGGCAGCCAGGAATGCAAAGGCCACATTGGTACTTTGATGGCGAAGGCTGCGGCGAAGGCAATGAAAAGCAGCATCTGAGTTGCGGCAGTGATCGTACCTGATGAATAAAGCCCAGGCAAAACAGTAAGCATCTCAGGAATATTGAACGTGTTGGTCTGGATGCCAAGGAACAGGATCGCGACCAACATCAAAATGGAACCAGCCATCGTATACAGGAAGAACTTAATCGCCGCATAAATACGGCGCGGACCGCCCCACAAGCCGATCAGGAAGTACATCGGCACGAGGGTAAATTCCCAGAAGATGTAGAACAGGAACAGGTCTTGCGCGAGGAAGACGCCCATCATGCCTACTTCCAACAAAAGGAAGAAGATCATGAAATCCTTGACGCGATCTTCCACGGCTGTCCAAGTGGACAGGATGGAGATCGGCGTCAGGAAGGCGGTGAGCAAGACCAGCAGAATGCTCAAGCCATCTACCGCGAGATAGTAGTAAATGTTCCAGCCCGCCACTTGAATCCACGGGTATTTGGCATCCAACTGCAAATTAGGGTTGGATGCGGTAAAGAGAGTCAGCACCCAAAGCGAAATACCAAACGTGATCAGGGTGGTGGCCATTGCAACCCAACGAATGGCGGTCTTTGCTTCGGAATTCATAAAGAGAATCACGAGCACGCCCACGAGCGGGAAGAAGGTCAGAAGAGTAAGAGGTTGTAAGAGAAATTCCATGTTCTATCCTCGAATTGAGATCGTTGACAAGTTTGAAAGTTGGAAGGTTGAAACGTTCAAACCTTTTAACCTTCCAACCTGCAACTACTTAAAGATAAGATATCCTAAAATTAATACGACGCCTAGCATGACGGATAACGCGTACGAACGCACGAATCCATTCTGGACTTTGCGCAGGGCGGCTGATACTGATTGAGTTGCGGCGCCCAGCCAGTTTGCGAAAGCGTCAATGCCTTTTTGATCGGCATATTGATTGAGTGCAACTTCACTCAGCCAGTTATAAGTTCCCAGAATAACCGTATCATGTACAAAGTCATGCCAGAAGCGCCAGTCGATCACATCCGCAAGGAACTGCGATGTCTTCTTGAATGGATTAATAATGACGGCAAAATATGCTTCATCCACAAACCATTTATTTTCCATACCCGTGAAGATGAAACCAAGCGGTTTCTTGAGCGGGTCTGGCTGCCCAGCCTTGAGCGGATTGCGCCCGTAGATGAGCCATGAAATAAAAATGGCGGCCAGCGCAAGAACCGTGGAAATGCCCGCGACCTTTAGATCAAGCGGAAGCGATTCGACTTCGCCGAGGGTATATCCCAGCCAGTGGCCGAGATTGTGGAAACCTTCAAAGGGAAGATTCAACGCGCCGCCCAATACCGATAAAGCTGCGAGTACCATCAGCGGCACGGTCATCACCTTTGGGCTTTCTTCGGCGTGCGCGGCGGCTTCGTGGCGCGGCCTGCCGAAGAAGACCATCCAGATCTGACGCCCCATGTAGAAGGCGGTCAGGAATGCGGCTGCACTCAATATCCAATAGATACTTGTGAAATGCAAATTAGCATCCAGCAGGATTTCATCCTTCGACCAGAAACCAGCGAAAGGAGCGATACCCGCGAGCGCCAACGTGCCGATCATATACAGCCAAAATGTAACGGGCATGGTCTTGCGAAGTCCGCCCATGTTGCGCATATCACCTGGGTCGAAGACTTCGTCACCATGCTCTTCGTGACCATGATTTTTTACTTCTTTCTTTCCTTCGACCTTGCTCAGGGCATGCTTTCCTTTTGGCTTTTCATCACGCGCAGCGTGTGCGTGCGCCGCGTGATGATGTCCGCGCTCCATGCCGAGGATGACAGAACCCGCTGAAAGGAATAATAAAGCCTTGAAGAAGGCGTGTGTAATAAGATGGAACATACCCGCTGTATATGCGCCCATACCCACCGCGGCAACCATGAAGCCAAGTTGAGAAATCGTGGAGTAGGCCAAAACCTTTTTGATATCGTATTGACCGACGGCAATCGTCGCAGCAAAAAGCGCGGTGACTGCGCCGACCATGGCCACGATATATTGCGCCTGCGGCACGAGTGTGTAAATAGAAGCCGAGCGAGTCACAAGATAGACACCCGCCGTCACCATTGTCGCGGCATGGATCAAAGCCGAGACAGGGGTTGGGCCAGCCATCGCATCTGGCAGCCAGATGTAAAGCGGAATCTGCGCTGATTTGCCCGCCACGCCGATTAACATGAACAAGGTAATCGCCACGATCACCCACGGAGCAGACTCTGCAACTGCGGGTGCAGCTTTGAAGACCTCGTCAAATTGGAAGGAGCCGAGATGCCAGAACATCAGGAAACCCGCGATCAGGAAACCGAAGTCGCCGACACGATTGACAATAAATGCTTTTTTGGCTGCGTTGGAATTGGCCCACGACGGGCGCCCAAGCGTATCCATCTCGTACCAGAAGCCGATCAACAGGAAGGAGCAAAGTCCCACGCCTTCCCAGCCGACGAAGAGCATCATGTACGAGTCGCCTGAGACGAGAATCATCATGGCTGCAATGAACAGGTTGAGGAAGATGAAGAAGCGGTTGAAGCGTCCTTCGTCATGTTTGAAACGCACATCCTCGTGCATGTATCCAATGGCATAGATATGGATCAGCGTGCCGACACCCGAAACAACCAGCATCATGGTGGTGGAGAGCGAGTCCATGCGGAAGGTCCAATCGAGGTTGAGTGTGCCGATATGAATCCACTCTGCCAAACGCCAACGCACTACTTCACCGTGATTGATCGAGACTGAATATGCCAACAGCACCGAAACGACAAACGCCGCTCCCGATGCCAGACTCGCGACAGTACCAACCATATTCTCACTGAACTTAAACGGCTTGCTGAAGATCAAATTGATCAGCAAACCCGTTAAGGGCGCAAAGACCAGCCACGGGGCTAAAAAGAAAAATCCTGAACTAATTGTTTCACTTAAGTACATAAAGTTCTCCGCAACTCGATACTCGATATTTGGTCTTCGACATTCGAGTATCGAATATCGACTTATCCTTTAAGAGAATTCATCTCGTCAATATTGATGTTCTTCTTGGTTTTGAAAATTTCAACGATCAAGGCAAGTCCGACAGCCACTTCTGCGGCGGCGACTGCGATGACAAAAAACACAAATATCTGTCCCGTATAGAAGGGTTCTCCGCCGGCAATTTCATAGGAGCGGCCAAAGGCCACAAAGGCAAGGTTGCCCGCGTTGAGCATCAACTCAATCGACATGAAAATGATCAACGGGTTGCGGCGGATCAACACGCCCAGCGCGCCGATGGTAAATAAAACAGCCGAAAGTATAATGTAATAATCAACTGGAATCATTATTTCTGCCCTGCCTTTTCCTGTTTTGCGATCACAATCGCGCCCACCATTGCCACCAATAGCAAAACAGAAGTAACTTCAAATGGCAAAAGGAATTTCTCAAAGAGTGCCAGCGCCATATTTTGCAGGCTTTCCATATCGTTCAACGCAGCCTCTGGCGCAGTGATTATCGCGCTCGAAGCTGAACGGACGAAAACGAGATAGGTGGATTCAACAATCAGGATAACCGCCAAGGTGATGGCGAGAGGTCTCTGCCACGGAAGCGCATTTACTGAGGCAATATTTTCAGCGCCCAGTAACATAATCACGAACAGAAACAAGACCATGATCGCGCCCGCATAGACCGTGATCTGCGACATGGCAATGAACGGCGCACCAAGCATCAAATAGAAGACTGCCACTGTGACAAAGTTCAGCACGAGGAACAATGCCGAATACACCGCGTTACGGCTGGATATCATACCCAGCGCGGCTGCGATGGCGACGAGGGAAAGTATTAGGAAGAGAATTAAATCAATGGTCATTTTCACCTTTGGGTATATAAGTAAATAAGAATCCAGTTAAGAAAGCCGACGGTCATGAGGTCACGGACAAAGATGTTTTTCATGATATTGATGGTGGCGCTTCGAGCAACATTTTTACTACCTTCTCAACCAATTCATTCATCAAGATGTCAGTTGGCACGTTCTTATCGTCATGCTTAAATTAAATCAATGTTAATCAATTTCAAAATTATGTTGCAAGCGAAAGAACACTCCAAGCCATAAGAAAGCACCCTCCGGCAACAACATATAGTAAAAGTAAAATCATTCCAAATCTTTTTTGTTTCTTTCTTCCCGATGCGAGCAAAGCGCCGATCAATCCCCAGAGTGTCGAGTAAACAAACACCGATGCTTGATAAATAAAATCGGATGACCTGAAATTATCAAACGACATATAGAAAAAAATCTCATAAAACAATTCTTGTTGACCAGCAATTATGGGACCAAGAAGAGGCGGGTAAACTGTTTCAGTGATTATAAGTAGAAAAAGACTACTGATGTATCCAACAATGCCACCAACAAACCAACGCAAAAATAGAATTAGCCAACCAAGCCGCTCCTTTGGCTGGCGATTGACGTCAGTGTTTGAATGATCCATTCGTGCCTCCATAACTTGGCAGATTTACTGAAAAACTATGTTAGTAAAGAATGATATTTTGATGTGGTTCCACCTCAGGATGGGAGCACATCAAAGGTAAGGCTTTGTAAATCTTATGGTGCGTCTGTACCTAGCACATTGAAGCGCAGTTGGTAAGGATTAGTCGCATTCCAAGCGCCATTAACACCGACAATTCGAACATAGTAATATCCTGGTATAGCATTGTTAAGCTTAACCATTTCTGCTGCTTTTTCATCCTTGGTAGAACTACCTAATAATTGTCCTGCCGCAATATGATTTTGACATTCAATATACTACATACTACTCTACATGAATTACGGCGTAGGTGGCAGGTACTCAGGCGGAACTTTGAGCAAGAGAAGAGGTTGGGGTACTTGGAAAAGCCGCCATCCCCCCAGCAGAAAATTAGGTAACTGGTAATCAATAACCCACACAGTACGATCATGGACAAAAACACCCTGATCGTCATGTTGCCATCCAATTGGGCTTGCTGGATAGCTTGAATTGAGAAATTGATAATTTTCTGCGATTCGCTCATTAGTTGCCACCAAATAGATGCCGTCCGGTTTTTCTATAAAAACTCTATTATGAGATGGCAGTTCGTCTGATAAATAATCAACGCTAAATTCATATCTGATTTGATTTGCATTTAAAAAATCTCGGGCTAGTCTTCCATCTCTTGAATGACCTGTGAGTTCGCGCTCTCTTACAATATAATATTGAGTATCATCAACTTTTATTAGAATAATCTCTGATAGAACGAAAATTTTTTGAGCAGTATGTAAAAGAGAGAGTACTGCTATGGGGTCAATTCTATCATCGTCTGTTTTTGGCAGATTGTCCAACCTGTCAACTTTATACCTTGTATGGTTGTAAACATCATATACTTCTGGCTCATATTCCAATGGATTCAATAATACCAAGCCCTGGGAGATGGTAATAAAACCGTCAGAGTTTGGTAGTGTAATTTTCTTTCCAGTATTTAAATCCAATATGTATTTTGAGTCAACATCGACCCAATATCCATCTGGAGAAACTCTCAGGGAACTTTTTGATAGTTTACAGGCTGGAATTACAACTTCCACCCGATCAGGGTATCGAAATGTTTCACTGTGTTGAGGACACCTGCATTGGAAGAGATATTGTAGGAATACAATATCTCTTCCCCACAGGCCATAACACCACGCGAAGCCTGTTATGCTAATAAATATTATTAATCCAAACAGACCGATATACCAAAGTCTTAGTTGCATTTGTTTCCTCGTTGTTAATTATAAGTTAAACATATCTTAAATCGATTATATTTATGGACCACCTGTACCTGGTATGTTAAATCGCAATTGGTAGGAATTACTCGCATCCCAACTGCCATTGACACCCACTACACGGACATAGTAATATCCCGGTGCAGCATTGCTGAGTTTTATCAGTTCAGCACGAGGAACAATGCCGAATACACCGCGTTACGGCTGGATATCATACCCAGCGCGCTGGACACGGCAACAAGGGAAAGAATAAGGAAGACGATTAATTCTGAAGTCATGGGCGCCTTTTAGGTAATTGGTAAATAGTAATTACTAATCTATTGGATCCTTCATCTCAGGTACTGAACGTACGTACACACCCACATCCACTTTGCGAGGAGTGAGCATCTCAGCAGTTGGGACAGACTCAAGCAATAAATCCTTGGTGTAAATGGCCTGGCGTCTGTCGGTAAACGAAAGTTCGTAATTGTCACCGAGGACGATGGCCTCGGTCGGGCAGGCATCTTCGCAAAAGCCGCAATAGATACAGCGCAGCATATTGATCTCGTAGGTGGAAGCATACCGCTGTCCGGGGGAGAAGCGTTTTTCATCCGTATTTTCAGATGACTCAACAAAGATCGCATCCGCAGGGCAGGCTGCCGCGCAGAGTGAACATCCGATACATTTTTCAAGGCCGTTGTCGTAACGTTTCAATACATGACGGCCGCGAAAACGCGGACGAACTTCGCGCTTCTGTTCGGGATATTGGTAAGTAACCGTCTTCTCGAAAAAAAAGGAACGGAGTGTTTCACCGAGTCCGCGCCCAAGCTCAATAACGGGATCAAATACGCCCATTGGATTTTCTCCTCAAGTCACGATAAATAAAGGCCACCGCCACCATTGCGCATAAAATGGAAAGGAAGGGGATGCTATAGAAATAAATTTGATTATGAAATTCCTGTGCCAGCAAAATGCCCGTGGCTGTGATGAACAGTACCGCCAATGAAAGCGGCAGAAGTATCTTCCAGCCAAAAGACATCAAACGGTCATAACGGATGCGCGGCCAGGTGGCGCGGATCCAAATCATAAAGAACAACAGCACAATCACTTTCAACATCAGGTACAGCGGCGCGAGAAACCAATAGCGGTCTACGCTCAGGAACGTATCCTTCAAGAACCAAAACTCACGATACCCGCCGAAGAACAAAGTTGCGGTAATCATGCAGACCACGATCATCTTTTGATATTCAGCCATGAAGAATAATGCGAATTTCATACCTGAATATTCAGAGTGGAAACCTGCGGTCAACTCCTGCTCGGCTTCCGGCATGTCGAACGGTGCGCGGTTAACTTCGGCCAGAGTCACGATAAAGAAGATCAGCGCGCCGACAGGTTGAATCACCACGAACCACATTCCACTTTGCGCTTTGACAATATCAGCCAAATTCATGGAGTTGCTCATCACAATTGCAATCGCAAAACACAGGCCAAGTGAAAGTTCATAGGAGATCATTTGCGCCGAAGCGCGAATGCCGCCCAGCATGGCATATTTATTATTGCTCGACCAGCCCGCCAGCACAATGCCGTAGACCGCGATGGATGCAATGGATGTCAGATACAAAACACCGACATTCAAATTTGCGACATACAAAGTAATGACACGCCCAAACAAATTGAAGGATGTGCCCAGCGGGATAACGGCCGCAAGCACAAGCGAAGGCACAACGGTCAACACGGGCGCGAGTACAAAGACAAACTTATAAACACGCGAAGGTGTCAACTCTTCCTTGAAGATCAATTTGATCGCGTCTGCGATGGGCTGCAATAAACCTTGATACCCGGCGCGATTCGGTCCCACACGTACTTGCATACGCGCCAACGCGCGGCGCTCATATAAAGTTAAGTAGGCAAACCCTGTCAACAAGATCAGGCAGAGTACAAATCCTTTAATGACCCATTCAAGCCAGAAAGTCCAATCCATTACTTCACCTTCCCTGCGCCCTGAACCACCGCCGCAACAGGCTCATGGATCGCGATGCCCATACTGCGCGGCACCAGGGCCACACCTGCCGAAATCGTATCGTCTAACTTCACTACCACTTCAGCGCTCACCCCTTCAAAACTGATCTTCACGCGCGCGCCTTCAGCCACGCCCAAATTTTTCGCAGCCGATGGATGCAGTGTCACAGTCGCTTCGCCGATTCGCCCATCCAGCAATTGAGCGGGATTAACAGTCACACCACGATCATATAATTTATTGACTGGAACCGCCAGCAATTCTTTTTCTTTTGGACGAAGAGCCGCTTCTTTTCTGACCTTTGGAATGGTGACTGTTTTCCCAGCCTGAGCGGTCGGGACGAGTTGCACACCCAAGCCCTGTGTGTTCTCGTAGGTTGTACCGCCGTAATACAAGTCACCACGGCCCACGATCGGCCATTGACCATGCACCTCGGCAAGTTTTTCATAGTTGATATCTGTAAACGCATCCAGTGAATTTGCAAGAATATCGAACACCACAGAAACCGATGTCCCTTCCAAAATAACACCCATGTTTTTGGCAACTTGCGAAGTGATTGCGAAATCGGGTCTGGCTTCACCCTTGACAGGCACAGCCGCATAGAAACGCTGAACACGACGCTCACCGGAAGTGAAAGTTCCTTCACGTTCTGTATACGCTTGCGCAGGGAAGACCACATCCGCGATTTCAGTGGTTGCAGTTTCAAGAATATCCTGCACCGCTACGAACTTCGCGCCTTTGAGCGCCTTCGCCAAAGCGGGGTCATCTCCCACAGGGTCGGCACCGACGATATAAACATACTTACCTTTGAATGCTTTTTCCAGATCAGGCTCAGGGCGGAAACCAACTTCCCACGCGCCCTGATCGTTGGCTCTCTGCCAGACACCCACCAAACCGTTGTTCGGCCTGCCAATATGCTCGGTTTCTTTCAACAGCAAGGCACACGCAGAAGCAAGACCAGAGGAACCGCTCAAGCCAAGGCCTTCATTGCCGTAGAACACCATCGCATTCTTCGCTTTTGAAAATTCATCTGCTATCTTGCTTTTCTTACTCAGATCATTGACTGTTTTTACTTCATCGCCATATGCATAGCGGATGACAAATTTTGCAAATTTATCTATTTTGGTTTCGCGCGGATTTGCGACAATGAGTGTCGCGCCGCGGTCGGCAGCTTGCTTAATACGCAGCCACCAAATGGGAGCTTCCTGATACATATCCGAAGCCACCACGAGGATGGCGTCGCCTTTGCCCATCTGACCGATATTCGTCCCCTGCCCGACACCCACCAACGCAGTGATATCGCCGCCGCCCATGTCTGAATACAGGATGGATGTTCCGCCAACAGTATCAGCCAGCGACTTGAGATTAAAGAGGTCTTCATTCGCCAATCGGCCTGAAGCCAAAACAACGAAATCCTTTTTTGATTTTGAGAAATTCTCTGCGGCAAGTTTTATCGAGGCATCCCATGAAGCCCGCGCCAATTTTTCATCCTTGCGGATAAGCGGTCTGGTGAGGCGTTTTTTGCTTTCTGTGTAATGATAAGCAAAGCGGCCTTTATCGCACAACCAGATTTCATTAACTTCTTCATTCTGGCGCGGCATAACCCGTTTAACAACAATGTCACCGCCAGCCTTGGCTTCGCGGCGTGTGTTGAGCGTGGTATTGCACCCCACCGGGCATTGCGTACAAATGGAAGCCTGCGCCTGTAATTCCCAGGGGCGCGCACCAAAGCGGAAATCTGCGGTGGTCAATGCGCCAACGGGACAAATATCACTGGTATTGCCTGAGAAAACAGAATCAAATCCGGGTTCAGATAATGAAATGATCTGTGTTGAACGTCCACGTTCGTCAAAACCAAGGACGGATTCGCCGGCCACTTCATCCTGAAAGCGGATGCAGCGCGCACATTGGATGCAGCGTTCACGGTCCAGCCAGATCAATTCGCCCAGCGGAACCTGTTTCTCGAAATGTAGTTTTTCGTCATAAATAAAACGGCTCTGGCCGGGACCGAATGCCATGGTCAAATTCTGAAGCGGACATTCGCCGCCCTTATCGCAGACTGGACAATCCAGTGGGTGCGAGGTGAGCAGGAATTCAACCGTGCCTTTTTGACCATCCACAGCTTTATCTGAGGTGGTCATTACGACCATGCCCTCTGAAACGCGATTGGTACAAGCGGTTTCAAGTTTGGGCATAAATTGAATTTTAGGTTGACCATTTTCCATCACAACCTGCCCCGTGGCGCGATCTAGCACGGGGCGGCCGATTTCGACCAGACACATACGGCACATGCCGGCGGGTTCGAGTTTGGGATGATGACAAAAAACGGGGATATCAATACCTGCCATTTTGGCGGCATCAGCTACCCATGTTCCATCCGGGACCGTTACATTTATTCCATTAATTAAAAGCGTTACCTGTTTACTCATCAATACTCCGACTAATCCTGAAGTTCATCTCTATCAATACCAGCCTGCCTGAGAATTTCGCGCAATGTTCCCTGCGGCAAATCTTTGTGATGAAAAGGAACTATAACTCTTCTTCGAGTTTCAGAATGAAAATAAATTCTATGACTGCCTTTGCTCCTGTCAAGAACAAAGCCTTTTTTCTCAAGGGTTTTTATAACCTGCTGCGGCGTAAGTGATGGAAATTTAGGCATGAGCAGGTATTGTTAATGTGTATTCCAACACTTCATTTTCTGTTGGAATTTCTTCTCCGTGCGCCAATAAACTTTCAATATAAAGTTCAATGGCCTCGCGCGCCATGCTCATGGATTCTTCCAATGTTTCGCCAAAAGTCACACAACCAGGTAATGACGGCACATTAACAGTAAAGCCGCCTTCCGGCTCTTTCCGAAGTAATACTCGATAACTCAAAGCGTCCATGTAATCCTCCAGCAGTACTACCTAAGATAATGGAGTGCGAACTTCAGCCTGTCTTATTTTCAGCACAAGCGTCCGTACTACTTGTTTTTTAGGATAGGTTCTAAGCCTTTACTACTTTTTTGAAATCTTGCGGAAATCTTTCGATACCAGTAACCACTGCCATCGTTGAGAATTCGCCCAGCGCGCAGAGACATTTGCCCTGCATTTGCTTTGCCACATTTAAGAGCAGATCCACATCGGCTTTGGCACCCTCTCCGGAGTGGATACGTTCCGTGAGGTTCTTCATCCAATAATTACCTTCGCGGCAGGGCGTGCATTTACCGCAGGATTCGTGCTTGAAGAAATGGATGGTTTTTTTCACAACCCAATCGATATTGACAGTGTCATCCAAAACGATCACAGAAGCAGAACCGAGGTCTGCGCCGAGTGTGCGGACGGTTGCATAATCCAAAATAGTGTCAAGCACTTTATCATCCACAACGATCAGCGAGGAGGAAGCGCCCGCAGGCATGATGGCTTTTACGGGGCGGCCTTCCTGAATTCCACCGCCGTGTTCGTAAATCAATTGGCGGAATGTGGTGCCGAATGGTAGTTCATAATTTCCAGGTTTGCGTACACGCCCGGAAAGCGAGAAAATCTTCACGCCTGCGCTGTCTGCGGTGCCCATCGATTTGTACCAGTCTGCGCCATTGGCCAGGATCATGGGTACATTGGTAAATGTTTCGACATTATTGATGATGGTAGGCTTGCCATATAAACCGAATGAAGGCGGAAATGGCGGGCGCACACGGGGTTGTCCGCGTTTGCCTTCGAGGGATTCGAGCAAAGCAGTTTCTTCGCCGCAGATATACGCGCCTGCGCCAAGATGGGTGAAAATTTTCAGCGAATATTCTGTACCGAAAAGATTGCTGCCAAGGCAGCCTGCTTTTTCCATCTCTGCGATTTTTTCGTCAAGAAAGGCGGCTAGCTGCCAAAACTCGCCGCGCAAATAAATATAGGCAACGGTTGCGCCAACCGCGTAACTTGCCAAAGCAAGACCTTCCAAAAATTGAAAGGGGTTGCTTTCCATGATCTCACGGTCTTTAAATGTACCCGGTTCGGATTCATCTGCATTGGCGACGACATAATGCGGCCAGTTCTTGTTATCAATAAAAGACCACTTCATACCGGTGGGAAAACCTGCGCCGCCACGGCCGCGCAAGCCTGAGTTTTTGACCACGTCGGTTACTTCTGCCGGCTGCATTTTTGTTACCGCTTTTTTGAAGGCGTCAAAACCGCCGTTCTTTTTGTACACCTCAAACTTGTTGAGGTCGGGAATATCACGATGGCGTAAAAGGACGTGAGTCATTATTTCACCTCCTTTTTGGTCTGCTTGAGGGCTTCGATCAATTCCAGTGTTTTATCGAGGGTCATGTTTTCGTGATACTTAATGCCATCTGGCCCTTGTGTCTGGAACATGGGGGCTTTGTCACAGGCGGCGAGGCAGGTTACAGCTTCGAGAGTCACGATTCCGTCTGGCGTGGTTTCTCCGACTTTTATTCCAAGATTCTCACACAGGTTCTGTATGAATTCATCCGCGCCGCGTAAGGCACATGGCAGGTCGGTGCAGATTTGCATGCGATACTTGCCTGCTTTTTCATCGTGATAGAGAGAATAAAAGCCAACGATCGAGGCAACTTCGGTCTCGGTGATGTTAAGCATTTTTGCGATATCCTGCATGGAGGCCTTGTTGATATATCCTTCTTCGCGCTGGGCAAGGAACAAAAGCGGCATGACTGCCGAGCGTTTTTGCTCCGGCGGATACTTGGATAATATTTGTTTTACTTCCTTCGGATAGGTTTTTTCAAGGCTCATCTGTCAATATCTCCGAGGACAATATCAATGGAAGCGAGGATGGCAACCAGATCAGCCACCAGGCATCCTTTAACGATCTGTGAAAGCACAGCCAAATTATCAAATGAGGGCGTGCGCAAATGTACACGAAACGGCTTCGGGCCGCCATCGCCTTCCAACATTAATCCTAATTCGCCGCGCGGCGATTCAACCGCGCTATAAATGGAAGCTTTGGGCGCAGGGAAACCTTCGGTCCACAACTTGAAGTGATGGATGAGAGACTCCATGCTGACGCCGATCTCTGAACGGGGCGGGGTAACAAACTTTCGGTTTCCAGAACGCACAGGGCCTAACGGTAATTTATTTAATGCCTGTTCAACGATCTTCAACGACTCACGTAATTCATCAATGCGCACCAAATAACGCGCATATGTGTCGCCTTCGGTGCGTGTGGGCACATTGAAATCATATTGTTCATAGCCGGAATATGGGCGCACTTTGCGCAAATCCCAATCTACGCCGGAAGCGCGCAGGGAGGGTCCCGTAACGCCATATTGAAGAGCAACTTCTTTGCTGAGGTAGCCGATATTCACCATACGGTCAACAAAGAGCGGGTTCTTCGTCAACAAGGCTTCGTATTCATCAATGCGTTTGGGGAAAATCTTAATAAAATCACGGACTGCTTTTTCAAATTCGACAGGCACATCACGCCAGACACCACCAGGGCGGAAGTAGGTGGTCATCATGCGCTGGCCTGAAACCAATTCAAAGATATCAAGAATTTGTTCGCGTTCACGGAAACAATACAGGAACATAGACATGGCCGCGAGATCAAGCCCTGAAGTACCCAGCCACACCAAATGCGAAGCGATGCGCTGAAGCTCGGTCAGGATGACACGTAAACCCTGCGCACGCGCGGGCACATCCAGGTCAACCAGCTTTTCGACCGCGATGACATACGCAAGATTATTTCCCATCGTATTCATGTAATCGAGACGGTCGGTCATCACTTCAGCCTTTTGATAAGTCTTGGCTTCCATGTTCTTTTCGATGCCCGTGTGCAAGTACCCAATATCGGGAATACAGTTGACAATAATCTCGCCGTCCAACTCAAGCAACAAGCGCAGAACGCCATGCGTGGATGGATGCTGAGGCCCCATGTTTAAGAGCATGGTTTCGCCTGTCAGTGCGCGCTCTGAAACAAGGTGTTTGAATTTTTCTATGCTGACTTCTTCAATCTGACTCATAACTATTCCTTTGCGTACGGCTTGCGCAGATCGATCTCATCAAAGTTAAATGTAAATTGCGGCTCTTCATAACCCAGTGGATAATCCTTGCGCAGCGGATGCCCCTCATGATCTTCCGGCATTAAAATTCTACGCGGATCAGGATGACCTTCGACCTCGATGCCGAACATATCGAGGAGTTCACGCTCACGCCAATTCGCCACACCGTACACACCCGTTGCAGTCGGGACTTTGGGACTGTCTCCGTTTACTGGGACTCTGATTTGCACTGAAAGATTTTTTTCGAGCGAAGTCAATTGATAGATCACATGAAAACGCGGAGTTGTCTGCGGCCAGTAATCGGTGGCAGTTAATGCCGAGAGTAATTCAAAATTATATTCATCCCGCAAAAGAAACAACGCTTCTATGATCTGTTCGGGTTTCAGGAACAGGTGTACTTCATCGCGAAATTCTTCATACGTCGCGCTAAATTTATCCTGCACCGCTTTTACAATGGGTTCGAGTTTTTTATCCATAAATATTTCCTAAAAACCTGATGGGGCTTTTAAACCCATCAGGTCTCCTATATTTACTTATACTTCTCAGCATATTGCTTGAATGATTCGCCTTTGACCTTCTCGTACACAGTCATCACCCCGTGGATCAAAGCCTCGGGGCGCGGCGGGCAGCCCGCCACATACACATCCACCGGCACCACTTCATCCACGCCCTGATAAATGGCATAATTATTGAAGACACCGCCGCACGAAGCGCAATCGCCCATGGCAATCACCCATTTCGGCTCAGGCATCTGGTCGTACAAACGGCGCAGGACGGGTCCCATTTTCTTTGAAACACGTCCCGCTACGATCATTAAATCAGATTGACGCGGGCTGGCGCGCATAAGTTCCATGCCAAAACGGCTCATATCATAATCTGAAGCCTGCGCTGACATCATCTCAATCGCGCAGCAAGCCAGTCCAAATAACATCGGCCACATGGCATTGGTTCGCGACCAATTCACCATGCCTTCAAGTGTGGTGGTCACCACACCCATATTTCCAAGCTTTTGCTCTACTCCCATTCCAAAGCTCCTTTTTTCCACGCGTATACATAGCCTACCAACAAGACACCAATAAATACGATTATCTCAAACAAGCCGAAAATTCCCAGTTTGCGAAATGCAATCGCCCAGGGTAAAAAGAACACCACTTCTATATCAAACAGGATGAACAATACAGCGATCAAGTAAAAGCGGACTGGCATGCGCCGCGTTCCTTCACCGTATGGATTCATACCTGATTCGTAAGGCATGGATTTTTCTTCTGAATTTTTACGTGGACCAAACAATTCCCCCAAACCTATCGCAATAAACGCTATGAGCGTTGCAACTGCGATCATCACTGCAATGGCAATATATTCCAACAACATAAAAACACCTCTTGGTGTGTGAAATCAGTGCGTGAAATCTGGCACGTTCGGCAAAGTATATCATAAGAGACTTTCATCATCTAGAGAAAGTGTGACATTTCACAAAATTGATGCTATTTGTCATATTGGGCAAATTACAGGAGACTTGCTCGATTTTTTTTCACAATCCAATCGATTTGAGCGCAGTGAATTAAATCAAAAGGACTGCTTTTCGCAGTCCTTTTGATTTGGGTGTATTTCATTTCAGTTGAAACCGTCCCGAAGGTTGGCACAAACGACCAAATTTTCTCAACAAAACCTTCGGGACGTTCTTTTTGTCAACTCATTTGAAACACACCCTTTTGATTTCTCATAACTTTACTATTTTAATCGCCTAGATAATCTCTCAAATCGTGGCTTCTTGTAGGATGCCGTAATTTACGCAACGCTTTTGCCTCGATCTGACGGATGCGCTCGCGCGTCACATCAAAATAGCGGCTCACCTCCTCCAGCGTATGCTCCCGGCCATCGCGTAAACCAAAACGTAATTCAAGCACCTCGCGCTCACGATCTGAAAGTGAAGCCAATGCATGTTGCATTTGCTCGCGCAGCATTTCACGCGCCGCAGAATCTATGGGAGAGGGCGCTTCTTCATCTTCAATGAAATCGCCCAGCGTACTGGAATCCTCATCGCCTACCGGACCTTCCAGAGAAACGGGCTCCTCAGCAGAACGCAGTACGCGATTCACTTTTTGTGTAGCGGTATCAATGCGCTGCTGTAATTCCGGGCCAAGAGCTTGATTCTCTGTATGTGCCTGCAAAATTGTCTGCACATCTGAAGCGGAAAGATAACCAACCTCCACGGCCAGCTCGGCATTGGTTGGGTCTCTGCCGAGTACCTGAGTCAGGTGTCGCTGTGCGCGCAGAATGCGTGAAATGGATTCAAACAAATGGACAGGAATACGAATGGTACGCGCCTGTTCCGCGATCGAACGATTAATGGATTGACGAATCCACCATGTGGCATAGGTACTGAATTTAAATCCGCGGCGTGGGTCAAACTTGCCGACTGCGCGCAGCAAGCCCATGTTGCCTTCCTGAATCAGGTCAAGTAGTGACATGCCGCGTCCCAGATACCGCTTGGCAACGCTGACCACCAAACGCAGATTGGCATTGATCAAAGCCTGATTGCCCTCCACAGCACGCGCGTGGATCGAGTCTATTTCGATCAGCAGTTCTTCATCAGGCGGGAGGTTGCGGTAGAGGGTGCGCTGGGCAGGGAAGGAATACTGGTCGCGGACATGTGTCAGCAGCCACTCAGCATATTTAAACGGGAGCAGGTATAGGTTAAGAAAGACACCGTAGGCATGTCGGGCGAGGTTATCCCACAGGTGATCCACTCCCCAATGGCCGTTATCCAAATAGGCACGGAAGTAAGAGGGAGAATCAAATTGCCAGCCCGCGTGCAGTGATTGTGATTCGGCAATCATCAAAGCGAGGTTGGGAAGTTCATGATGAAGCTGCTCGGTATCTTCGATCAGGCGATCCCACGAAGTGAGCATATCTGAAATCAGGGAATGATAAATGGAAGCCGCAAGTGAAACCCCTTTGCGTTGATTTAATTTACGCAGCGCCGTAATGAAGCGGTCGGCCTCGCTTAGTGTGGCAAGGCGAAACTCGCTGTCTGAGTTAAGCAGCTTGACCAAGCCGATCTCGCTCAGATACAAACGCACCGGGTCTTCAGAAAGTTCGAACGCGAGTTCCTGCGAACGCAAGGGCAGGATATCTTCAATGCCGTCTTCATCATCTTCCTGCTGCTGCGCAAGCAAAGATGCATCTGGCTCGACAACTTCGTCAGCCAGCATATCCAGCGAGAGTCCGTTTTCTTCAACTAACGATTCTAAAACGGGGTCTGCCAAAATATCCAAGTCTGCCGATTTGGATATAGGCATGGCTGGCTGAGCCTCTATCTTCGGCTTGTTTTTGGGCTGGGTACTATCTTTCGTTTTTGTTTTAGCGGTAGCGGGCATTGGAGTCCCTTTCCCTAATGGCTGCTTATCAAAAAGATTTGAAGTTTTTTATTCATACGGACGATACGCGCCTTCAAAAAACGCCTGTGTCTGGCAATCACGCCTGCCGTTTTAATCCCATTTTTTTCCTGGCCTGATCCAGATTATGAATCAGTTTTGCAACCTGTAACGTTTGTTCTTGATACATTTTTTTATTTACGTCATCCTGCTGTTGATCTTCCTCCTGCAGAAAGCGCAATTGATTCATATTATTCATCGCATTCATACGGCGCAAGTCCATTAATCGCAGAAGCAATTCCTCAAGCGCCTTATCGTCCATCGGGTCAGGATTTTCCATTTGCGCGAGCAGGTCTTTTGAAGCATCGCTCACCAGCGCAGGCAAATGACTGAGTACATAATGGCGGTGTTCGTTTTCATCCTGTTCCACAGCCGAACGCACGATGCCGAACAACAACTGATGGTCAGTATACTCGAAGTCATCCACGGCCAACGCGCTTAACCCGAACTCTTGCAATTGCCGATCGAGGCGGTATAAAAATTCAGGCTTGCGTAACAAAACACCCAGACAATAGGATTCGATCATTAAGGTCGGATTGAGCGCCACAAGCGGAGTTTCAACCCGTTGACGTTGAGCCGTCACCCGCGGCTTACGCTTCCCTACCGCAGCCGGAACCTGCGCACCCATCAACACGCGTTCATCTACCTTTAGCATTCGCGCCAGCGCCTGACGATAGGTGTCACGTTCCATGGGGCTGGGCAGGTCTTCAATTAATGGAAGCACCTGCGCCGCAATTTGATTTTTTACTTTTGCATCATTCAGGTTTTGCCCGGCCGCCAGCGCATCCATAACATGCGTGACAATCGGTTTGGCATTCTCGATCAGGCGCGCCCATTCCTCTTTATCACGCGCCACAATTTCATCGGGATCCAAATCATCCGGCATAGACGCGACCCGCAGATCAGCTTGCAGGCGGGCTTCGTTGCGTAATAATCCGCGTGCATCGAAACCTAATTCGCCTTCGCGATCCATGGCGGAGCGTGCGGCATCGAGTCCGCGCAAGACGGCTTTTTGTCCGGCGGCATCAGGATCCAGCGCGAGGACGATGCGCCGTGTGGAACGTTTCAACAAACGCAATTGATCTTCAGTCAGCGCCGTGCCCATCGGCGAGACCACATTCTCGTAGCCCGCTTGATGCAAAGCGATTACATCCAGATAACCTTCCACGATCACAGCCTGGTCTGCCGTGCGGATCGGCTTGCGGGCGCGGTCTAAGCCGTAAAGAATACGCCCCTTACTAAAGAGCGGCGTTTCAGGTGAATTCAAAAATTTGGGAATATCATTCGGGTCAACGATGCGCGCGCCAAAGCCCGCCATCTTTCCATTCTCATCACGGATCGGAATCATGATGCGATTTCTAAATTTATCGTAGCTGGTGGATCGAGAATTGGCAGATGAGTCACCCTCACGAACAGACAACATTCCAGTGTCAATCAAATCCTGTGAGTTGTATCCTTTTGACGCAAAATGTTTTAGCAGGTTATCGTATCCGGGCAGAGCGTAGCCCAGCCCAAAGGTTTCGATGGTTACGTCGCTTAATCCGCGCTTCTCGCGCAGATAGGTTAATATCTCTTTGTTGTCAAATAACTGCGTTCGATAATAAATAATTACATCTTCAAGCAAAACGCGCAAATGTTCATGCGCTTCCTTAACTTCAGGCTTTTCAGTAACAAAAGACTCAACCTTCACGCCCGCGCGGTCTGCCAGTTTTTGCAGCGCACCTTTGAAATCCAGCCCTTCATGCTTCATCACAAACTTGAAAATGTCCCCGCTTTCATTACATGCGCCATAGCATTTCCATGTTCCCAGTTCGGGCCAGACCACAAAAGCGGGCGTGCGCTTGTTCTCGTGAAACGGACAGAATCCCGTATAGTTCTTGCCCGAATGGCGCAGTTTCACACCCGCCTCGGAAACAAGGTCAACGATATCTATCTTGGATTTAACTTCATCAATAGTGGACATATTTTGGACAGAGGGCCAGGGACAAAAGACGGAGGTTAGATTTCGTCCATATTGTAAGACGATTCTGTTTCTTTGACTTGATAAGCGGGTCTTAATGAATTGCGAAAGGCGTGCAGTTTGGATGCAAGAATACGGGCGTTCTCTTCTGCTTGATTGAGAATCTCAATATTAGTGATGAACTTCCTTCGGCGAATAATGTGAAGACATGCGACTGTTTCAAGTAGAGAGCGAACTGCCATTCCTAAAAAACGGCTTTGCTCTGAATCGCTTTGCGCGGTGGAACCTTCAGCAATATTCAAAGCTACAGAAGTCGCTGCCCGTATAATTTGCGACTTCAAATTGTATTCTTCACTCTTCGGAAGTTGAGCAGAAAGGTCGTAAACCAAATCAACATACGCAAGGGCAAGTTGATAAACCTCAAGCTTCTCAAATTTGAAGGGCATGGAACTCCTCATGGAAAAATAAAATGAAGGGCAAGAGAAATAACAGGGTAATTATAGACGATAAAAAAGACCGAGACTTTCCCCGCCTCGGTCTTTGGTCATTCTTCCTCGGTCCTTTCTAGAACCCTTCGAGTTTGCTCAGGTCTGCAATTCCGTTCGATAGCGCCGCGATCTGTTGCAGCATTCCCAAACGATTTTCTTTCACGGCTTTATCTTCCGCCATGACCAACACCTTATCGAAGAATGCAGTGATGGCTGGAATGAGTTTGGTAACCGTGTTCAGGAATTCATCCACGCTATTGAAGGTTGAAGGTTGAAGGCTCAACGTTTTATAAAGATTCTTTTCTTCCGCTTCAACAAGCAACTGTTCACTGACCACTGACTTCTGATCACTGACCATTGAACGTGTAATGCGGACACAGCGCGCGAAGCCATCTAAAATGGACGACCAATCTTCGCGCTCCACCCAAGCGGACAACTGCTTCACCGCCCGAACAGTCCCCGCAGGGTTATTCGATTGCTCCGCAAGGACAGCCTCGACGATATCATGCTTATATCCCATATCTTTCAACACAACTGACAAACGTCCCGTGATGAAATCCAATATTTGCTTTTGCACATCGGCTTTGACTTCAATGGGCTGGGTTTTCGCAGATTTTTTGACAGCTTCGGTTAAGTCAAAATCAACGTTGTGTTCGATCAAGGGCTGGACAACACCAATCGCTGCGCGACGTAGACCAAAGGGGTCTTTCGCACCCGTGGGAGCAAGTCCTGCCGCGAAGAGACCCACGAGAGAATCAAGCCTGTCTGCCAACGCAATAGCTAAACCAGTTTTCGATTTCGGCACAGTTTGATATTGTTCGCCAATCGCGGCAGCGACCTCTTTTTGTTCGCCGCTTCGCAGAGCGTATTCGCCACCGATGATGCCTTGCAGGGATGTCATCTCGGTCACCATTTGAGTGACAAGATCCGCCTTCATCAAATGCGCGGCGCGGCGAGCATAAATGGCCTCATCTGCTTCAAGCTCCAGCATGGGAATCAATTCGTTGACCAATTTCTCAATGCGCGTGGACTTATCCAACATGGAACCAAGTTTGGTGTGAAAGGTGAGGCCAGAAAGCTGTGCGCGATAATAGTCAAGAGGATTCTTCACATCTTCGCGGACGAAGAAGTTAGCATCGGCAAAGCGCGCGCCGAGAACATGTTCGTTCCCTTCGCGGACGGTGTCAATGTGGATGTCGTCGCCGTTGCGGATGGCGATGAAGTGAGGGAGGAGCGTGTTGCGTGTTGCGTGTTGCGTGGACGGACGCACGGGGAAGTAGCGTTGGTGTTTTTTCATGACCGAGACTAGAACGTCGGTCGGCAGGGTCAGGAATTCTTCGTTGAATCCGCCCATGACAGCGGTGGGCATTTCGATAAGGTTGGTGACTTCGTTGAGCAGACCATCGTCGATGATGGCTTCGCCGCCGATCAATGCTGCGGCTTGGTTGACTTGTTCGACGATGGAGGCTTTGCGTTCTTCTTTATCTAGCAAAATGCCTGCTTCGCGAATCACGTCAAAATATTTTTCCGCCGAAGGGATTTTGATATCTGGCGAGCCGTATGGGCGCAATCCACGAGAGACATTACCACTTGTCACGCCTGCATATTCAAACGGGATGACCATGTCACCGAGCAGAGCAACGTACCAGCGGATTGGACGGGAGAAGGCAACGCCTGGGTCATTTCCCGCGCGGCGGGACGCAGGCAGCCAGCGCATGGATTTTTCAAACTTGATGCTCTCCACTAATTTGGGTAACGCATCCACCAGCACTTCGGGGGTGGGGCGTCCCTTTTGCTTGACGACAGCGGCGACATATTTTCCGCCGTCGATCTCGCGGGCTTCGAGTGTGGCAGGGTCGAGATTGTTTTTCTTGGCGAATCCCAAACCAGCTTGAGTGGGTTTGCCGTCTTTGTCAAAGGCTTTATCGGCGGGCGGACCTTTGACGAGGTCTTCGCGGTCTGGCTGATTCGGGGCGAGAGAGTCCACTGAAACGACGATCCGCCTCGGGGTAGTGAAGATGCGGACATCTCCGTGCGTAAGCCGAAGTTCATCGAGCAGAGTCGGGATACGGGTCGTCAAAAGCCCGTGAGCGACATCCACATCAGAAGCAGGAAGTTCTTCGACACCAATTTCCAAGAGGAAGGAAGAAGCGATATTCGAGAATTCGATATTCGAGAATTCGATATTCGAGAATTGGGTAGTCGATTTTCGAGTATCGAGTATCGCTTCTTTGAGTAATGGATATTCGAGTCCCTTGCGCTGTTCCCCATACGCCACCGCCACGCCCTTTGCCAGTTCGCGGATTCTTCTAAAAAACGCTTGTCTTTCGGCAACGGAAATTGCGCCGCGCGTATCTAAAATGTTGAAGCAGTGCGAGCATTTGAGGACGTAGTCGTGCGCGGGGACGATCAGACCACCCGCGAGACAGGCTTCGGCTTCGGCGGAGAAGAGGTCGTACATGGCGCGCACGCGTTCGACGTCGGCGGTCTCGAAATAATATTTGGAGTGTTCGAACTCCTCCTGACGGCGAATCTCGCCGTAGGTTACGCCCGCCCCATACTCTTCGTTCCAGATGGCTTTGGCGTTGTTGAGCGCGATCAGGATGCGTTCAAGCCCGTAGGTGATCTCGACCGAGACGGGGTCGAGCGCCACGCCGCCCATCTGCTGGAAGTAGGTGAACTGCGTGATCTCCTGCCCGTCAAGCCAGACCTCCCAACCCAAACCCCAGGCGGAGATGGCGGGCTGTTCCCAGTTATCCTCCACAAAGCGGATGTCGTGCTGGCGCGGATCGATACCGAGCGCCTTGAGCGACTCGAGATACAGTTCCTGCGGATTGCCCGGATCAGGCTTGAGGATGACTTGATACTGGGTGTGCAGTTGGAAGCGGTTGGGATTCTCGCCGTAGCGCCCGTCATCGGGGCGGACAGACGGCTCGACGTACGCCACATTCCACGGCTCGGGTCCGAGCACGCGCAGGAAGGTGGCAGGGTTCATCGTCCCTGCGCCGACCTGGGTGTAGTAAGGCTGTGTGATCAGGCATCCGTGCGCTGCCCAGAAGTCTTGGAGTTTGAGGATGATGGATTGGAAGGAGGAGGACATAGTTTTCAGTGACCAGTTTTCAGTGTTCAGATTTTTGTACTTCGACAGGCTCAGTACAGGTTGCGGGGGGATTATAACTGATGGAAAATGGAAAATAGATCATGGAGAGTAGAAAGTAGAAAGAGCCCCAAATTATTTAATTTATAAAGGCAGATATATCACTTGATTTTGAATATCTTTTTCCTCTGCGCTTTTGGCGATGATCTCCAAATTCTGAACACAAACGCCAATAGTGACGCGCAACTGATGAGCATAAATTACCCCGAAAAATGGTCTGCCTGCACGATGACATTTTGCGGCTTCCTCCAACAGGTCATCATCCTGCGTAAACAAAGCGCGTCTCAATTCATGCGCCCGCTGAAGTAAACGCGCATCATCCAATTGGTCTGTGTCGTCTTCATAAGATGTGAGAACATCCACTCCCCGCAAACGCAAGGCTGTTGTGATCGCTTTTGGAACATGATGATCCATATAAAGCGACACCGCCATTAGACCAGCCCCTTGCCTTTCAAGCGTTTCGCCAAAGACGATACGGGGATGGACTTTCTGATACGATCAACTTTGCGGACGCGACCTTCGATATCTGCGTCTAAATCTTCCTGATGATCCCAGTAATACGCCAGCGCGGAATAAATTTGCCCGAGCGTCAGATAGGGAAACTGTCCGCTCAATTCTTCCGCGCTCCAGCCATAAGCCGCCTGCGCCAGGACGAGCTCCACCACCTTCATGGTCGTCCCCGCAATCACAGGCACACGAGCGTCGTTCAGGATAATATGTTCGTAACGGGTTTCTGCAAGCATGGTCTTTCTCCTGCTTTAATCATACACGAGAAGGGAGTAAAAAACTATAGGCATCCGTGCGACGCCCAGAAGTCTTGTAGTTTGAGGATGATGGATTGGAAGGAGGATTTTGGCATTTACGATTTTCGATTTACGAGATGTGATTGCGTGGGGATTATAACTGATGGAAAGACGAAGGACGATAGACCGTGATTCTATCGTCCATTGGTTGATTTGCGATTCATACGACAAGGGGAGGTTGGTTCTATTTCGAGAGGTTATATATACACTTATGGATTCGCGTCACGGGCACAACGAAAACCTATGGCGTCTGAAGCGCCCCCCCCATACGCGAATCGAAACGCCGATGTGATACCAATACCAACGTCGTACCACCCCCCGCCCATTGCATTTCCATCACTTACCCATTCCCAAACATTGCCTGCCAGATTGAAAATGCCATACATACTCACACCGGAAGGAAAAGCATTCACTGGCGCGGTATCGGCATAACCATCATTGTAATTCTTGTTCGCCCATTTCTCCTTGCAATTCGCATCGCAGAAATTGGTTTTCGTTCCATCGAAAGTATCACCCCACGGATAGAGTCGCCCATCCGTCCCGCGCGCAGATTTCTCCCATTCGGACCCACTTGGAATGTGCGCCCCGCGCCACTCGCAATACGTCTTCGCCATATTCAAATCCACATAGATGACGGGATAGTCATCAAGAGAAGTATTCCCATAATAACTGGAGCGTGTCAAGGAACCGGACTGGGTTGGCGGTTTGCATGCACCGGTATTCACGCACGCACGGTAGGCTGCATTGCTCACTTCGAATTTGTCCATGTAAAAAGTATTCACATATACTTTTTGTACTGGTTCTTGATTTGCGTACACCGACAGCCTGCTGCAACCAGCGGGAGCGAGATAGAGTTCCTGAATCGTGTCAGGTAATTTCTGACATTCGGAAAGGGCTGTTTCTGCAGAAAGTCCCATCGTAAATTTTGCCCCCTGTACTACCAACATGGAAACACCTTTAGCATCTGTGATTTCAGTCATCAAAGATCCAAAATTGGTTGCAGGCACATCAGTCATAGTAGATGCTAAGTCCAAAGACAGAGATTCAATTGATGATACGCTAGGTTGAATAGTTTTCGTGGGAAGTATTGGGGAATTTGTGGAAGTTATTTTCAAAACAGGTTTTTGGGTCAAGGTAGCCTTTGACATCTGTACAGGTGAAATATATTTCAAAACTATCCATGAACCAACCAGCAAATAACTAAAACCCAAAATAGCAATAACTAAGACAACAATGGCGAATAATTTCGTTCTAAAGGCTTTTCGAGCGGCTTGCTCTCTGGCATACTTTTTCGCTTCTGCTCTTGCCTTTGCTTCTTGCTCACGCCTTTGAACTTCTGCTTGTTCTCTTTGTCGTCTTTCTGCTTCTGCTCTCGCCCTTGCTTCTTGTTCATGTTTTTGAGATTCGGCTTGTTCTCTTTGCTGCCGTCCTGATTCTGCCCTTGCCCTTACATCCTGCTCACGTTTTTGACTCTCGTAATCGGTTTGAGCATTTGTGTACTTTTTTTGAGAATATTGTCTCTGGTGATTATATTGCTCGCGTTTTACAGGATCCTTTAGCACATTATAGGCTTCGTTGATTTGCTTCAGCTTTTCTTCAGCCTTTGCCTTGCTTTCAGGAGAACCAAATTTATCTGGATGCCACGCTTGTACCAAGAAACGGTATTGATTTTTAATTTGGTCTTGTGAAGCATTAGGTTCAACTTCTAGGATTTGGTAATAGTCATTCAAGCGTATAACCTCCAGACGATTTTAAGAAATTGTGCGCCCAATTAGCTCACAGCCTTGCGGATTTCCAATTCCCAAACGGTCTTCAACGGATGGCATAACGGATGCACGGATTTAAAACGGATTTTGCGTTTGCTTGAAGTATGTCAATTATAGATGAGTTTCTCTTTGTCGAGCCACGCGTCCACGCCGTCTTTGGTCAGGTGGA
>Ga0209181_10001864_pt1 | contig 35484 bp, 36 predicted proteins | sample MAT05_FD_187208 | JGI IMG/M metagenome (GOLD analysis project Ga0209181, IMG submission 187208) | Freshwater microbial communities from Lake Fryxell liftoff mats and glacier meltwater in Antarctica - MAT-05 (SPAdes) (version 2) | ecosystem: Environmental > Aquatic > Freshwater > Ice > Liftoff... | reverse complement strand
ATTACCTGATTGGTTAACTTGAGGAATAAAATCTGATACATCCAAGGAGCCACTGTATGTGAACAGAACATCACTGCCTACTTCCTGCCCAATGATATTAATGAGAGCTGAGGCTGGTTGCGCTGCTAAGGTGGAAATCGCTAGAGAGCTTGTCAGAAGGGCAATTACCCCCCCATTTTTTGGAGATTTTGCTTGCTTGATTTCATAGTTTTTAAAGAAAAAGAGTTTGCTACCAATTTATACCATATCTAACCTATGCAAACAACTACAAAATTTACTCGTGATCGATACCCTGCGATCGCAAAATTGCCTTCATTTGCTCTAGTTTCTGTAGAGCTTGTTCTTTAGCCTGACGTTCCTGATTTTTCTCAAAGCGTTCCTGTTCCTCTGGCAAAGGAATTAGTAGTCCCTTGGCTGTAAACCAACGCAATTGATTCTGATTAATACCTAAAAACAGCTCAAGCTGATCGCTCCATAGCAAGCCTAAATTATTGGGAGCGATCGCCTGATATTTGCCATCGACTAGATGATATCCCTGAAATTCCAAAGTCTCTGGATGAAACCAAAAGTAATTCGGTACACGCCAAACATCTTGGTATAACTTCTTTTTCAGTCCTCGATCCACGCTTTCGGTCGAATTTGATAGCAACTCGATCACGAGATTAGGATACTTCCCGTCTTCATCCCAAACCATCCAACTGCGGCGATCTCTTTTCTCGGTATCAAGAACGACAAAAATATCAGGTCCGCGAAAATCCCTTGTTTTAATTTGATGCTGATTGTAATAAACCGTTAGATTACCAGAGATATAGAAATTTGGGCGATCGCTCCACCAATATTTCAGGAGTCGAATTAAGACATTGATTTGTTCACGGTGAAAATCAGTTTCCAAGGGTGGCTCATCACTATCTAAATTACAAGGGGGAAAGGGTATCTCTTCAACTTCTTCTATAATCGAGGACGGGTTTATATTTAGCAGAACCATAGTTCTATCTCCCAACAGAATTACATTTAGTATAGATTATTTTGAATTGGCGTGTTTTCAGAGTCTAGCTCCTTGAGAAAAGCGATCGCAAGCACGAAATCATAAAAGTCTTTGAAGGGAAAAGAGTTTGTAATATATCGCGCTTATTTAACCAGTTACAGAATTTGATCGGGATCGATACCTTGAGATTATAAAACTGCGTTCATTTTTTCTAGCTTCTTTGGGAGCATCTCACATTTGCAACGAGTTTTTTATTGTTGTTGTAAACATCAGAATATCCTTTTGAGTCCTTTACGTATAGATCTCTAGGTGTTGCACTTCAAATTTGAATTGGCGGTATTCAATATTTACTCTGAATTCATCAGAATTTTGACATCCTCTAACTTTCTCTCGATTTCAGCAATGATTACGTTTGAAGGTAAATGATGCAATTTCTCTAATCTTAAAAGATGAATTTCATATTCTGCTAAATTAAAGTCTGGCGAATAAGCAGGTCTATGTATGAATTCTACAGTCAATTTTTGGGCAATCCCTGAAGTGGGTTGACAATTTTTACCATAAACCAAGAGCATTTACAAGGGTTAAATTCCAAATTTTATGAAATCTAATATCTGAGCTAAATCAATATTAAATTCTAATTCCCGTTAGGCTAAATGGTCGGGTTTCGGTAATTTGCAGAGAGATTACTTGAGAAATTAATTCAGGAGTGTTTTCGTTTAAGAAAGTAATACGATTGCCTCGGGTTCTACCCATAACTTGGGCAGGATTTTTAGGATTGATGCCTTCAATTAAAATTTCTTCGGTTCTACCTAAATATCTTTGCGATCGCTCTGCTGCTTTTTGATTAACTAGATGATTTAGTCTTTGCAGGCGATCGGCTTTAACCTCCTCACTGAGTTGATTGTCCCAAATTGCCGCAGGAGTACCAGGGCGGGGGGAATAGGCAGCCGTATTCACTAAATCAAAGCTAATGTCTGATACTAGGTTTAGGGTATTTTCAAACTGTGCCTCGGTTTCACCAGGAAAAGCCACGATCGCATCGGCAGTAATAGCAGCATCAGGCATAATTGCTCGAATATTATCAATAATGCGGCGATATTTTTCGTGGGTATAGCCCCTTGCCATCGCTTTTAAAACCTCGTTATCCCCAGACTGAAAGGGAATATGGAAATGCTCGCACACCTTGGGCAACTCAGCACAGGCTTGGATCAGGCGGGGACTAAAATAGCGGGGATGACTGGTAGCAAAGCGAATGCGCTCAATTCCTGCCACATCATGAATGTAATATAACAAGTCCGTAAGGGTAATCTTGCCGCCGACTCCCCCACCTAGATCACTAGAAGCGAGATCTCGTCCATAGGCATCAATATTTTGACCAAGAAGTGTAATTTCTTTATAGCCTTGCTGGGCTAGGGTTTTAACTTCTTGGAGAATTGCCTCAGGAGTTCGGGATTGTTCAATACCCCTAACTCTGGGAACTATACAATAGGTGCAGGATTCATTGCAGCCATAAATGACGTTAACCCAAGCTGTAATTAAACTATTTCGGCGGGGTGTGGTAATGTCTTCTTCAATATAGGCAGATTCGGTGGCAGCAACTTGATTACCATTAAAAACTTGGGCTAGAAGGTAATCTAAGCGATTAACGTGTTGAGGTCCCATGACTAAATCGAGTTCAGGCACGCGGCGGAGTAACGCTTCTCCTTCTTGTTGGGCTACACATCCCGCTACTACTAAAGTTAAATTGGGGTTCTTGTGCTTGCGCTTTGCCTGTCTACCTAAATAGGAATAAACCTTTTGCTCAGCATTATCCCTAATACTACAGGTGTTGTAGAGCACTAAATCGGCTTCATCCGCTTCTTCTGTCGAGCTATAACCCATGGTTTCGAGTATGCCTGCCATGCGCTCCGAGTCTGCTTTATTCATTTGGCAGCCCAAGGTAACTATGTGATATTTTTGATCTGGTTGGGAAAGATGCATACTGATAAGGTCACTAGTTAAATAGCGAATTAAGTGGTAAATCTAAAAATTTAAGTTTGGAACTGTCGGTATTTAGAATTTTAGCCTAATAACTCAGACTTTATGTTAGACCCGCAATTTTGTACAAGACCTACTTTATTCTGGACAATTTTAATAGGTAAAATATCGGATATATTGTTTGGGATTAATCTCGGGTGGGTTTGTGGCTTGATCTTTTTGGTGTTGTCGGCTATTTGTCATTTTAGATTTGGAAATTTATCGCGATATTTGATTTTAATAACTGTAATTTCCCTCTCGCCTTTAATTCTAAGTTTAGTTATTACTTCTGCTCCATTTATTGATTTTGCTGATGCTCAATTGTTGAAATTTCCTAATCGAGGGGCGCAAAAAAGTGATGCCATTGTAATTTTGGGAAGAGGTGGGGATCTGCGTAGATCTAGGGTTAAGGTGGCTGCAAATTTATGGCGATCGCAACAGGCTCCAATTATCTTTACTAGTGGTAGAGGTGATGCCATAGAAATGGAAGATATGTTAAAAAAACAGGCTATTCCTGTAGTGGCGATCGAAGGAGAAGGTTGTTCAAGGACGACGGCAGAAAATGCTGAATTTACAAGGTTAATGCTCCAGCCTCAAGGCATAAGAAAGATCTTACTAGTTACTGATCCGCCCCATATGTTGCGATCGCTATTAACTTTTCAGAAATATGGCTTTCAAGTAACAGCAGTTCCCAGTTCTCTAAATGCAAATCTTAATTCCCGCGATCGCAATCTATTAATCCTGAGAGAATATTTTGCTCTAATTACTTACAAGATTCTAGGAAGGCTTGCTTAAAAGGAATTTTCTATTTTTATTTCGATATTAATCTTTCTTGACGTAGGCGGGGTTTTACAGTTAAGTGTAGACAAGATTATGTATTCCTAATATCTATAAATTTTGGATTAAGTAAATAAAATAAGTTCTTAAAATGTTCGCTTACATTACGTCCTTGGTCATTTTTGCGGGAATCCTAGCTCTGTTTAGCCTAGGTTTAAATTTACAGTGGGGGTTTGCAGGGCTGGTTAACTTTGGTCACATAGCATTTATGACGGTGGGTGCCTATAGTACGGTGCTTTTGACCTTGAATGGCGTGCCTTTTCTACTTGCTGTGGCGATCGCCTCTGGATTATCAGCTCTATTAGGGTTAATAATTGCGGGAATCACACTACGGTTACGAGATGACTACTTAGCAGTTGTTACCATCGGTATTTCCGAGATTATCCGCCTAATTTCTAAAAATGAAGAATGGCTCACTAGAGGCACAAGGGGTATTCAAAGCTATCCGATTCCTTTTGCCAAAATGGTAACAATTGACTGGCAGAAACCTTTATTAGCAATACTGTTAATATTTGTCATAGCGGTTATTTATTGGCGGTTGGAGTGGCTAGTGCGATCGCCTTGGGGTCGAGTCCTAAAAGCCATTCGTGAAGACGAAGAAGTAGCAAAGGCTTTGGGTAAAAATGTATTTTGGTATAAGGTACAGGCGTTTGTCATTGGTGGAGCGATCGCTGGACTTTCTGGATCATTCTATGCGTGGCAACTGACAACTATTTATCCCGAATCCTTTCAACAGGAACTAACTTTTCAAGCATGGACAATTGTCACGATCGGCGGTGCAGGCAGTAATTTTGGCGTACTTATCGGTTCAGTTATATTTCAAATCTATAATGTGATTTTCCGTTTTTTACCCGATAGTATTCGTTTAGATGGTGGTAAATTTGAAGCAATTCAACTCATGCTGATTGGCTTAACTTTAATTTTGTTAATGGTATGGCGACCTCAAGGCATACTTGGCAATAAAGATGAATTGACATTAACCCGATAAGTTAATATAGATTACTCAGCAGATTAATCAACGCCCATCCAACGCATTCAAAATATACAGTTAATCATAGGTTCATCCAAAATACAAAATGAAAGTCACCGTAGAGAAACTCCCCGCCAGCCAAGTTAGTTTTGACATCGAAATTGAGGGAGAGAAGTCCCAAGCCATTTACGATCGCACCGTCAAGCAATTAAGTAAATCTATTAACGTTCCCGGTTTTCGGAAAGGTAAAGCTCCCCGCGAATTAATGTTGCGTCAAATTGGCAAAGAAAAACTTAAAGCAAATGTCCTTGAAGAGTTACTGCAAACCACCTTAAATGACTTGGCGAAAGAACATACAGATATTCATGCGATCGGTAGCTTCGATCTAGGCACATCCTTTGAAGACTTGTTTGTCACTTTTGTCATTGGTACTCCTCTTGAATTTAAGGCAATTATTGATGTTCATCCTGCTATTAAATTAACTCAATACAAAGACCTAAGCATTAAAGCTGAGCAAGTTGATCCAGATTTAACCGAAGTTGATAAAACCCTCCATGAATACCAAGTTAAAAAGGCGACTGTAGTCCCAGTTGAAGATCGGGCTGTAGACATGGAAGATTTGGTTACTATAGACTTTAAAGTCTTAGATACTGAAGGACAAGAAATTGAAAATGCAACAGAAACAGGCTTTCAGATTAGTCTAGAAAAAGGCGAATTTCTGGAAGAAGTAGTCGATGGACTAGTGGGCTTAAGCTTAGGGGAAAGTAAGGAAATTGCCATTGACTTACCAGCAGATTTCTTTAACGAAGGGCAATCAGAACAACCTGTAACTTTTATTGCCACTGTCACTGATATTAAAGTACGGGAATTACCAGAACTTGATGATGAATTTGCTAAATCAATTAGTGCCAAAGAGACGATCGCCGAATTGAGGGAATACCTAGAGACCCGAATTATTGATGACGCTAAAGCCAACGCCGAAGCCAATATTAATATAGCTTTAATTAATTCTGTACTTGAAAATATGGCAGAGCTAGAATTACCTAGCACTATGATCATCCGTGAATCCGAACGGGTAGTGCAGCAACAGCTAGAATGGCTAACTCAAACCCCCGAAGGCGAAAAATTAGCTAGACAAATTGTCACTAAAGAATTTGTGCAAAGTTTAGTTAATAGTAACCAACCTGAAGCAATTACTCGCATCAAAAAAAGTCTGGCGATCGCCGAAATTGCCCGCCTTGAAGACATCACAGCCCCTAGAGCCGAAGTTATTGATGGCGCAACAAAACTCGGTCAAGCAATTAATGACAAATCCGTCGATCCTGAGCTGCTAAAACAAATCACCGAAGATGAGATCATTACCACCAAAGTTATGGAATGGTTGAAGGCAAACTCTAATATTGAAATTGTCCCCGCAGGTTCTTTGAAACCATTAGAAACTGAGGATCTAGAAGCTGACGAACAAGTAATTGAGGTAGAGGCAGAAGTAGTAACTGACGATAATTAATCAGTTGCACGATCACTATGTCCCATAAATTTAGGGCATAATGTGACGTAGGTTCTAATACTTTAGGTGCCAAGAGGTGTGAATTAAGATGATTTCCATGTCAAATAGCAAACCAGATCTAATCAGTCAGATGCAAAATCTACCAATTGACGAGTCTACAAAGGGCGAATTCGTAAAAAATGAAATCGTGCCAATGGTAGTAGAACAATCAGGGAAAGGTGAACGCGCATTTGATATTTTCTCACGCCTCCTCAGAGAGCGCATTATCTTTTTAGGCACCGAAGTTAATGATTCTGTTGCCAGTGTCATGATGTCACAGCTACTATTTCTAGAAGCAGAAGATCCGCAAAAAGATATCTACGTTTATATAAACTCCCCTGGTGGCTCTGTGACTTCAGGTATGGCAATCTACGATACCATGCAACACGTTCGTCCTGATGTCTCCACTATTTGTATGGGATTAGCGGCTAGTATGGGAGCCTTTTTACTATCAGCAGGAGCCAAGGGCAAAAGACTATCTCTACCAAATTCTCGAATTATGATTCATCAACCCCTTGGTGGCGCAAGGGGACAAGCTGTGGATATTGAAATTCAGGCAAAGGAAATTATGTATCATAAGCGGACATTAAATAAGTTGTTATCTGATCACACAGGGCAGTCTTTAGATCAGATTGAGCAAGATACGGAAAGAGATTTTTTCATGTCTCCTGCTGAAGCTCAGGGCTATGGCTTGATTGATAAAGTTTTGACTAAGCAAACCCATTGAGTGAGATCAAATTATGCCAAGTAAATATGATGCCCATCTCAAATGTTCATTTTGCGGTAAGTCCCAAGAACAAGTTCGCAAGTTAATTGCTGGTCCAGGCGTTTATATTTGTGATGAATGTGTGGACTTGTGTAATGAAATTCTCGATGAAGAATTGTTTAATGCCCCCGCTATTCATAATCGCAAAGAACCAACGGTAGAAAAGAGTAAAAAATCTTCTAGTCTCAACTTAAATCAAATTCCCAAACCACGGGAAATCAAAAAATATCTAGATGAAAATGTAATTGGACAGGACGAAGCCAAAAAAGTTCTATCTGTCGCTGTCTATAACCATTACAAACGCTTAAGTTTTCTACAGAATCCTGAGGAACAACCGAAAACCTCCGAAGAGCATGTAGAGCTGCAAAAATCTAATATTTTACTAATTGGTCCAACGGGTTGTGGTAAGACTTTACTAGCTCAAACCCTAGCCGAAATGCTAGATGTGCCGTTTGCTGTAGCCGATGCTACCACTCTGACTGAAGCAGGCTATGTGGGAGAAGATGTGGAAAATATTCTACTTCGGCTTTTACAAGTGTCGGGGCTTGATGTCGAAGAGGCACAAAGAGGAATTATATATATTGATGAAATCGATAAGATTTCCCGTAAAAGCGAAAATACTTCTATTACCCGTGATGTATCGGGTGAAGGTGTTCAGCAGGCTTTATTAAAAATGCTAGAAGGGACGATCGCCAATGTTCCGCCCCAAGGTGGACGTAAGCACCCTTACCAAGACTGTATTCAAATCGATACTAAAAATATTCTATTCATCTGTGGTGGAGCGTTTGTAGGTTTGGATAAGGCGATCGAGCAACGGATTGGCAAAAAATCCATGGGTTTTATCCAACAGGGCGATATAGTCCCGAAGGAAAAGCGCACGGCAGATATTTTACGCCAAACCCAGCCTGAAGATCTTGTCAAATTTGGAATGATTCCAGAATTTATTGGCAGAATTCCAGTTACGGCTGTGGTCAACCCCCTTGATGAAGATACTTTAACAGCAATTCTTACTGAACCTCGTAGTGCCTTGGTTAAGCAATACCAAAAGCTTCTAAAAATGGATAATGTGAAGCTAGAGTTTCAACCCGATGCCATTAGAGCGATCGCCCAAGAGGCATATAGAAGAAAAACGGGCGCACGGGCACTGCGGGGGATTGTAGAGCAAATAATGCTAGATGTAATGTATGAAATCCCCTCTCGTAACGATGTTAAACGATGTGTAATCACCCGTGAAATGGTTGAAAAACTATCTACGGCTGAGATTATCTTTATCTCTTCTAATTTGCCCAAGTCGGAATCTGCCTAAGGCTCACTTATGGCTCATCCTCCAGTCATGTTAGTAGATGCCTATAACATTATTGGGGCATGGGCGAGTCTAAAAAAATGGCAAGAGCTAGGTGATTTTGATGCAGCACGCTCGGAGTTAACCGATATCATGGCAAGCTTTAGCGCCTATCACGGATATCAAACTACTTTGGTGTTTGATGCCTACAATACCCCAACTCCAGGGGTTACAGAAAAAATTACTAAAAACCTCAAGCTGCATTTTACCGATCATAAGCAAACGGCTGATACCTATATTGAAAGATACTGTGCAACTTTACATCGGCACCCTTTACGGCACCTTAAACGGATCATTGTAGTTACTTCTGATCGCCTGCAAAATTTAACAGCCACAGGATTTGGCGCAGAAATTCTATCAGCTTTAGCCCTAGAGCAAGAGGTAAATGCGACTTTTCGCTCAGTTTTGCATCGCCAGAAACCTCAAACTCAATCTGTAAAGCGATTGCTTAGTAGTGCGCTTGATGATACTACAAGGGAACGCCTAAAAAAAATGCGACAGGAATTAGATTAAATCAAAATGAGAATTGCTGTGGTTTGTAAAAGTTTTTAACCTCAATTACTCTTTACAGATTACCTTGTGAGTTAAGGAGCAGCTTTATCTCGATCTACAGGGAGAATGAGAGGACTAATCTGCCCATTACCTGTAATTACAACCTTAGAATTTGGTGACAGAGATAATTTTTCCGCAGCTTCAATTGCCCGTAGTTGCAAAATCGCAGGAGTTAAGCCTTGACTCAAAATCTTTTGGGCATCAGATTGCCCCCGGGCTTCGATGCGCTTACGGTCTGCTTCTTGTTTTTCTTTGGCTAAGATAAATTCCATTTGAATATTTTCCTGTTCAGCTTTAAGCCTTTGTTCAATGGCAGCTTGAAGGGTATCAGGCACTTTAACATCTCTTAGTAATGCCTCGTCTACGATAAATCCGAGGGGAGTTATTTGTAATTGTAATTTTTCCCGTAATTGTAAGACGATTTCTGAGCGTTTGGTGGCATATACGGCTTCGGCGTTGTATTTAGCGATGGTTTCACGAGCAATGGATCGAAATCTAGATACAACTATTTCCTGTTCATCTAAGCCAATATTTTGATACACACTTGGAGCTTTGGCTGGATCGAGTCGATATTGAATACTAACATCGATACCTAGGGCAAGTCCTTCTTTGGAGGTTGCGGAAATTTCTTCTTTAACATCCCTTAGGCGGGTGGAAAATTGAATAACATCAACAAAGGGATTAATGGTATGAATTCCAGGTGATAGGGAGCGATCGCTAACCTTACCTTGAAAATCTTCTACCCCCACTGCCCCTGCGGGAATGGTTACTAAAATCCTAGTAATGGCATTAATTCCAGCTAGTAGAGAGATTAAAAGGCTAACTGCCTTAACTATTAATTGAGCTGTGGGATTTTCAATAAGACGTTTACTATTAAAAAATACCAGTAATGCCATCAATGTAGCGATCGCCGAAATTAGAAAAGCCATAGATATTGCCTCAGATCATCTTGTTAAGAGCTCACAGTCAAAACTTTTTCTGGTTCGCAGCGGATCGGTAAAGATGCCCCACTAGGATCAACTTTTGCCGCAAAATCAGGATATTTAATCCGTCCGTGATTGCGTTCGCGCCAAACTTGAATAAATACGGGAGCTAGTTTTTCTAAATCCTCAGCAGTTAATTCTGAATCTGCTAGCTGTCCTTGATCCCATCGGGATTTAAAGATTCGCATCATTATCGATACGGCATCTTCCAAAGTTGTATCGCTCCCAAGGGAACGCAAAGCGGCTTCACTAGCATCGGCTAACATCACAATTCCAGTTTCACGGGACTGGGGAATCGGACCACTATAGCGAAAATGCTCTTCACATACCACTGGCGATCGCTGCTGTGCTTGATAGTAAAAATAAGAAATCACAATCGTACCTTGATGTTCTGGGATAAAGGTTTGGAGTAAAGGCGGCAGCCTATATTTCTGAGCTAATCTGATCCCACCTGTAACATGTTCACGAATAATATCGGCACTAGCCCAAGGATCATTCAAGATTTCATGGGGATTAGCTTGCCCCATTTGATTTTCAATAAAATATTCAGGGCGAATAGTTTTACCAATATCATGATACAAAGTACCAGTCCGCACCAAGGCTGTATCTGCCCCTAGCTCTCTGGCTCCTGCTTCAGCTAAATTAGCGACAAATAAGGTGTGTTGAAAAGTCCCAGGTGCCTCTGTAACTAGTTTCCGTAATAGAGGACGATCTAAATTGGCTAACTCTGCTAGACGAATTGGCGTAATGGCATAACACAGTTGCTCTAGATAAGGTATCGCACCAAGGGCAATCATCGATGCTAACATCCCACTGGCGGCATACTGGAGGGCATTAATCGCCAAAACTAAAGGAGCGACATTACCGACAAATAATGCTAAGGCAATATAGCTACCCGCTTGAATTAAAGCCACTACTATGCCGTTAATGGAGATGCGGGAGCGGGTATTAGGTCGATCAGTTAAAACTGCGCCCATGATTGCGCCTAAAACTACTGGCAAATAGGTAATTACCGTAGGACTAATAGCGATCGCCACTAAACCCGTCCCCAAACCAGTAGTTACTGTTGCTAGTCTGGAACCATAGAAACTCCCCAAGATCATACCCATCGTGGCAAGGGGCATAAAAGCAATACTAGAATGACCTAAAACCACACAGGCGATCGCCGAACTCATGGAAATTAAACTAATAGCCACTAGGTCTCTAACTTTAAGTTTTCCCACCTTAAAATTACGCTGGGAGCGATCGATAATTGCCAGCTTAAAAACCAGCATTGAGCCAGCTACAGCCAAACTAGTAAATACTATTGCCACAAAATTTAAGCGGCGTTGCGTCAGCCCCAGTTGATCTAAATATGCAAATTCTTTTACCGTGATTTCCTGCCCCGCTTTCACAATAATCTCCCCTGCTTGAATTGTGACTGGCTGAGGCTGAAAGGACTCCACAACCCTAGCAATTTTTTCTCTGGTTGCCATATAGTCAGGCTCAAGATTGGCAATTACTACCGCATCTATTAGTTCAATCACCAATATTTTTTGAATGGGATCTTCGGGTAGGTACTTGGAGTTCTTAATCCGATATTGCTTAATTTCATCGGGTAACCCAGCAATAATCCCAGAAGCTAAGACATCTTCTAAGGTTTTACGCGCTGCACTTTTACTAGCTTCCCATTCTGCTTGACTTAGATTGAGAAGACGTTGACGGAATAACTCGGGTGATTGGGATATTTCTTGGTACGCTAATTGATATTTTTGCCTAGCTTTAGCTATTTGATCAAGTAGAGATTTATATGCTGAAGCTGATAATTTAGATTTTTGCGCTAAAAGCTCTTGGGCTAATTCTTTTCTAGGTCTTAGGGCAGGTGGGTTGGTAGTTTTTTGTTGCAAGCTTTGCCACTCTGCATCTGATAGCATTCGTAGCTGTAACTGGGCAGGATACGATAGTAAGTTAGTGTAAGGTAAGTTTCCTGCTAGATTAATTAGGCGATCGCCTGAAGTCAATAAATCCTCTAAATGCTGCATTGCCTTTAGATTTAAACCAGAATCTAGCCGATAGACTTGAGGGACTTCCTGCTTTAAGCGTTCCTTAGCAAGGCGAGATGCCTCAACATCATTAATGACAATGGACTTCGGTGATTTAATATCAGTTGTTACAAATTCACCAACTTTAATCTGAGGTTCCCAATAAAATGGGCTACCAATTGTGACCGTAAGACAAACGAAAGTAGTACCTATAGTTACTCTGCGGAGCCATTGACTCGAAGGACAGCAGAGTAAGCGGGTAATAAAATTAGGGGAAACACCCATATTTTCTTATAAACCTTAAAATCAGGTTACAAATTGAAAGAAGAGTAGGACATAAGCCGGGTTCTGTTTATGAAATATTTGAACTTTTCATAGGTAGCTATCTATCTAGGATGGCTGTTACCAACCACCTCAAGCGGCACACGCTAACTAAAATCGCTATGGAGCCAAACTAGTTAACAACGGAAAAGCCGATCAGAATCAATCATGACTTATTCCTCTCGCCTTGCTTCTAACTGGGGTTTACCGAGCCAGAGCCTCTCGACCCTGCTGGTGCGCTCTTAACACACCTTTGCACCCTTACCTTTAATAATGTAACTAAATAACTAACCAATGGGTTCACGGTCACTGATAAATTCTCAGTCATATTAATTAAAGGCGGTATCTTTCTGTGGCACTTTCCTCGCGATCGCTCGCACTGGGCATTACCCAGCAGTTTGATTCTGCAGAAGCCCGGACTTTCCTCAGAGACTTTTTAGATCTCCGCAACCACCTACGCCTACTCCTCTATTTCTATATTAACTAAAATTCATCAAAGAATTTAAAGAACTATACCCTTTGTGATTTCAATTGGCTTCATAAAGTACATTTGCACTAGCTCCCAGCCATTACCAATATAGTAGGGAAGCTTTTGCATAAATTTAAGAGGCTTGGGCAGGCTAGAACTCGCAACTTTACTAAGAACTGCATTATTTTCTACACATTTCTCTAGGTGTGTCCAAAATTTAGGATTTTCCAGATCTAAAATCACAGGGAAAGCTTTAGCAGCATCTCGATTTGTATCGATAAGGACGGAATGCACATATTCCTTGGTATTTAAGCCAATGGCTTCATAAAACTCAGAACGATTACAAATATCATTCAAATACATCGTCGCAAGCACTGAGAGCAAGAAAAACCTGCACCATAGCTTGGCTTTCCAATCGTTTAAGAACTGAGGTTGGCTCTTTAATAACAAATTGCAAAAATCGCCATGACGGCTTTCATCTTGACACCAGCTTTCAAAAAATTTAAATATTGGATAAATTTGATGTTCGGGATTGGCATCTAGATGTTGAAAGATTTTAATATAACGCCAGTAGCCAATTTTTTCAGATAGATAGGTGGCGTAAAAAATAAACTTGGGTTTGAAGTAAACATAGTTTTTAGTCTGAGACATATTGGATAAGTCCAAGGTCATATTAAAGTCTTGCATCGCCTTATTCAAAAAGCCCGCATGACGTGCCTCATCTCGACTCATTAGGGAGAAAATCTCGGCAACTAAAGGATTTTTTTCCTTCATTTTGACCGCAATTTCTTTGTAAAGTAGAAACCCCGAAAATTCTGAAGTGCAAGAACCTTCTAAAAAGTTACGGAAAATTTCTTTAATGCGATCGCTTAAATGATCCCAAGACTGGTTGAAATCTTGATCTCTTTGGAAATGCCGACGATTGTAATCAGCTTTGAATTCTTGGAGAATTGCCTCAAAATCAGCTTTAGTATCGGTAATATCCATACTCGCCATTTCCGCAAAATCTGTGGTGTAGAAACGAGGGGTGAGGATTGTTTCTTTACGTTCCGCTTGAACTTTATTATGAATTTGATTTTTAGAAGGAGAAGCTACCATATCTATAAAATACTTAACTAAAATACTATTGCCTATGATAGCTCTTAGCTCATGAGGATTTCCTCTAGTATTAAGAAGGATTAAGCGTTTTTAAGCTAGTTTAATGATCTGGTGACCCACTGCAAATAACTAGAACTACAAGCGATCGCAGGTATAGCTATAATTTCAGGCTCACTATAGGGATGAACTGAACGTAACTTACTTTCTAAGGCTTGGTAGTGATTAGCTAATGTTTTGATCAGCAATAATTGTTCTGACTCTACACAGAGCTGACCTTCCCAAATATAGGTAGAAGTTAGATCGGGAATAACTTGGACACAAGCTGCTAATTTTTCCTCTACCACAATTTTGGCAATTTCAAGGGCGACCGCCCGACTAGAAACCGTAGTCATAACGATAATTAGTTCATCCATGGCGATCTCAGTCTAAAAGCAAGATCTAAGAAATAACTGCAGGTTTAGCTTGCTTTTCTCGTTTTTTGCGCTCTGCTTCTACCATATCTTCCATCATCTGCCGATTTTGTTGAACTTTCTCTAGGTTAGAACGATACAGATCTAAATCTTTAATTAAACGCTCTGAGCTAATTTTTAAGGTATCACCAACTTGGGAAATTAAAACTTGACGTTGATCCTTATCTTCAATGGCTGCGGGTGTAGCTATTTCTAAAAGGGTAAATATACCTACGGCAAATAGTCGACTGTACTTAAACTTGGGATTAGTAGCGATCGCTTGGAGTTGTCCAGTCAATATATTTAAGTCGTTATTAGGTTCTAAATTTATTAATAGTCCTTTTACTTGATCGGGAAATTTTATAGCTAAATCAGTTAGAGCCGTACTTTCGGTACGAATTTGCTCAGGATTCAGTAATACAGATTGACACAATCCCTTGAATATAGACTCTAAGTCAGGATCAGGATGGTAGCCCGCCATGAAGCGATCAAAAGCCGTCGCTACCCCCAAGGCAAAAACCGAGTCGTAACTAAAATTTTGACTGACACTCAGTAAATGGATTTCTACTAAAAGTTCATCAATAACTCGGCGATAGATGGAGTTTATGGGCTTGGGGAAAGAGTTATAAAAATCATGTTTGGCATCAGCCACAGTACGAACATTATTCACGATAAAGCTAGAACCTAAATATATATTAATTTACCTATCATCCCATGTTAAGAAATTTAGCCAAGTGCTATTTTTCTACAGGCGATTTCTCCTCTCCATAATAGCTACTCATATAGTAGTAATAGTTATAGCTATAGGAGTTATTTTCAGGCGTAACCCCATTTATCACTAGTCCCAATACATTTTGCTCTGATTGCTCAAGTATGCGCTTGGTGTAACTAAAACTACCAGAATCAGCAACTTCGGGTCTAACTACCAACAATATGCCATTGCCAATTTTACCTAAAATTGAGGCATCGGCGGCTACGGTTACAGGTGGCGAGTCTAAAATCACCAAATCATATTCATGGGTTGCCATTTCTACTAAATCAGCCATGCGCTTTGATTGGATTAAAGTCACGGGGTTAGGCGGAATTGGTCCAGATGTAACTAGATCAATATATTCACCTTGGGGTTGGATTGCCTCGCTTAAAGTTGTTTGATTAGTGAGGACATTGCTAAGTCCAATCTTATTACTTTCAACTTTCCAAACCTTTTGTTGTGAGGGCTTACGCATATCCACATCGATCAACAGTACTCTTTTACCCAAATCTGCCATTGTTAGTGCTAGGTTTGCCGCCGTAGTTGATTTGCCTTCTTGGGGAACAGAACTAGTAACTACAATTACCTTGAGTTTATTATCTGAGTTTGAGAACTGTAGGTTGGTTTGCAAAATCCGAAATGCTTCGGTAATCGGCGATCGCGGTGCATCTCTGACAATTAGTTGAGAAGCTGTAGTGGCGATCGCACTACTTGGTAGTTCGGCTGAACTTTTACGAGATCTGGCATAGTAATTACTTTTCCGAGAACTAGTGTGATTGAAATCTGGAATAATTCCCAGAATTGGGTAACCTGCTAAATCTTTGATTTCATCGATGGTTCTAATCCTGCGATCAAGACTTTCTAAGATCGCCACAAGAATACCTGCTAGGACTGCACCCAATATAATCGCTCCCGCAACAGTGGTAGTTTTCTTAGGAAAAACCCGATCATTTGCATCTGGAATTAAAGCAGGAGCAATAACTCGGACATTTCCAATAGTTTGATTCTCGGCAATTCTGACACTTTGTAATCGGGTTAATAGAATTTCATAGGTGGACTGAGCTACCTTTAACTCCCGCTCAAGGACTCTTTGCTGTTGTTCTAGTTTTGGTAATATGGCGGTACGGTCTTGATAGGTTAGTAAAATTTGAGATAGACTTGCAAGCCTGGCATTTAAGCCTAATCTTTCAGTCTCTAACTTCACAAACTGATTGACTAAATCTTGCTGAGAAACATTTATCTGGGAGGCTTGAGCTCTTCCTTGCAATTTAACTGCCATTTCTTGACCAACTCTTTGTTCTAAGAGATTTGACAATGATAATTGCTTTTGTTTTAAGTCTAATATGACTGGGCTTGCATCTTGATAGCGAGTTCTCTCTACTGCTATCTTTTGTCCAACTTGTTGTAATTCGCCCAAAACCTGCTGAATTGATGGTGAACCCCATAGAAACGCTGACTCTGAGTCCATTCCTATGGATTGTTGTAAACTTTGAGATTGCACCGTGATACTGGAAATTTCGGATTTGGTGGCAGATATTTGACTACCTAGGGTATCTAATATGCTGACAGATGATGCAGCCTCAGTGGGGAGATCAATAATTTGATTAGACTCTTTAAATTGCCGTAGAGATAACTCTGCTTTCTTTACAGTCTCTTCAACCTTAGGTAATTGATTCTCAATAAAGATTCGAGCAGCTTGAGATTCTTGACGATTATTACTAATATCATTCTCAATGTATATATCAAATAGCTTATTAACTATAGCGGCAGCTTTGACTCGATCGGTATTCCTAAAAGTTATATTCAAAACATCGGTCTTAGGGCTATTTGCCACACTGAGTCCTTTGGCAAAATTAACATGCTCTACTTTCTTTCCTTCCTTATCCTTGAGATTGAGTTCGTTAATAACTTTTTGCCCAACAGGCTCAGACTGAATAACCTCGATTTCATTTCTGACAGGGCTACTGCCCGATCCAAGGGATTCTAGTTGTCCACCCAGAACATCACCTATGGAAGTAGCCGCTTGATTACTGCGCTTAAGGAGTAACTGCCCACTTGCTTCATAAATGGGGATTGCAAGCGTTACATAAACGATAGAAGAAGTAACTACTGAACCAAATACGGCAATCACCCACCACTTACGACGATAAGCAATTTGTAAATATTTTTGAATTTCATCCATATGTGTTACGGCTTATATAGATATAGGTTAAGTGTTATGACTTGTATTTATCAATAATAACGACTACTAATATAGTCTATTCCCATTGATGCAGATCTTAATTTCTATAAGTAAAGAATCAGATTTATTATGTCTAATTTTGTTGGTAGCATTATAAGCCTTAGATTGCTTTTATCACAAATCACTAAAAACTATTTAAGCGATCGCTACACAAGAAATAAAGAGAAATCCTCTTGGTTTACAATCTCATAGTTGGGCTGAGATTGTACTATAGAAGTACCACTCAATTAAAAGTTAAATAAAACAAAACTATGAGCAAAGTTATCCAAGGGCTAGTATTTGTTGTAGATAATAATATTGATACAGACCAGATTATTCCTGCTGAATATTTAACCTTGGTACCTTCAAAGCCTGATGAGTATGAAAAGCTTGGGAGCTACGCTATGATTGGTCTTCCCGATCGCTTTGGTAAATTTATGGCGGAAGGGGCAACTAAAACCCAGTATCCAATTATTATTGCGGGTGAAAATTTTGGCTGTGGATCTTCCCGTGAACACGCTCCCATTGCTTTGGGTGCCTCTGGGGTAGAAGTAGTAGTGGCACAATCATACGCTCGGATATTTTTTAGAAATAGTACTGCTACAGGTGAGCTTTATCCTTGGGAATCGGTCGAAAAACTTTGCGATCGCTTTGTAACTGGACAAACGGCAACTCTAGACTTTGACAACAATCAAATTACCAATGACACCACAGGTGAAGTTTTTCTGCTCAAGTCTCTTGGTGAAGTTGCTCCAGTGATAGACGCAGGTGGATTATTTGCCTACGCGCGTCTAACAGGAATGATTCCCACAAAAAGCTAATAATGCATAAAGGTAATAAATCTAGTCTCCCCACTAAAACCTGTGTGACCTGTGGCTTACCTTTTACCTGGCGTAAAAAATGGGAGAGATGTTGGGATGAGGTTAAATATTGTAGCGATCGCTGTCGAAGGCAAAAATGATTAACTTTAATCGAATTGGTAAAAGTATATGATTGCTCAAAAAAACTATTCTTATTCAATAACAGAATACTTGGATGCGGAGGTAGTTTCTGAAGCTCGCCATGAGTATATTAATGGACAAATTTTACCAATGGCAGGAGGAACACCGAATCACAATCGAATTGCTCTAAATGTCGGAAGTATTTTGAACTTTGCCTTAAAAGATCAGTCCTACGATGTCTTTGTCTCAGATCAGCGTTTATGGATCGATCAGATGCAAATCTATACCTATCCAGATGTAATGATTATGCGCGGAATGCTTGAATATCAGATACTTCAGGATCATAAAATCCGCAGAGATTCGATTACAAATCCGATCTTGATTGTAGAAGTTCTATCAAAATCAACTCGAAGTTACGATCAAGGCGATAAGTTTACTTTTTACCGCACAATTCCTTCATTTCAAGAATATTTGGTAATTGATCAGTCCAATTACCAAATCGATCATTATGTCAAAGTTGGGGACAAGAAATGGACACTTGAAGAACATAGCAGTTTAGAAGATCAAGTAAATTTTGCTTGTGTGCAAGTTTCTATCAGTCTCAAAGACATTTACAACAAAGTTGAAATAAATCCCTCTCTTCAAGCATAGAAAGTTATGAATAAAACTGCATCTCCACGCTTACCTCCATGGCTGCGTCCGCATATTGGTAAAGCCAGCGAAATCTCTACAGTTCAAAAAATTATTAAAGAACGAAATATTCATACTATTTGCGAAGAAGGCAGATGTCCCAATCGGGCGGAATGTTATAGCAATAAGACAGCGACTTTTTTATTAATGGGGGCAATTTGTACGCGGAATTGTGGATTTTGCCAAGTGGATAAAGGTCATGCGCCTATGGCTTTGGATCGATCTGAACCAGAAAAAGTTGCCGAAGCGATCGCGCTGTTAGGGTTGGAGTATGTGGTGTTAACTTCAGTTGCCCGTGATGATTTAGCCGATCAGGGTTCTGGGCATTTTGTGGAGGTAATTAATGCTATTCGTCAAGTTAAGCCCTCTATTAAAATTGAGGTTTTGACTCCAGATTTTCGAGGCGATCGCTCTTGTATCGAGACCGTAGTAAATGCCAATCCTGTTTGCTACAACCATAATATTGAAACAGTGCGGCGACTTCAGGGCGTGGTTCGGCGGGGAGCAAAATATGATCGCTCTTTGGGAGTATTACAAGCTGTGCAAGAACTAAATCCTGAAATTAAAACTAAGTCTGGATTAATGGTAGGGCATGGTGAAACAGTTGCGGAAATTAAGGAAACTATGATTGATCTGCGGGGAGTGGGAATTTCGCACCTGACAATTGGGCAATATTTACAACCTTCTTTAGCGCATTTACCAGTTCAGAAATATTGGACACCAGAGGAGTTTATAGAGTTAAAAGAGATCGCTCTTAGTATTGGATTTACCCATGTTGAGTCGGGAGCATTGGTACGAAGTTCTTACCATGCGGGACAAGCAGATTAGTTAGAGCTTTTTGCGATCTTTATAGTAGCTGTGATAGCTCTTGAGTATATTTCTTGAGTAAAAATCAGCTTAAAATTGGGCTAAATCAGTGAAATTACTTTTCAATAAACTCATCTAATTTGGCACGCAGAGAAAGTCGAGACATCGATCGCCATAGATAAATAAAACTAAAAAAGGCGATCGCAAAGGTGAGTATTGCCCAATTAGCAAAATTTCCTAGTAATAAAATCGTGCCAGATAAAAACATAAATCCGCCGATACAGGCATAGATCAAGCTTTTTATGCCTAAATTAATTTGCTTGAGTGTGCGATCGCTTTCGATGGAGGTAACTTGAACTCTTAATTCACCTTGATCGATCCGTTCCTCTAATCGTCTCAGTAAAATCTCGGTACCACTGGGTTGATTAATTTTAGAGCTAATAAATTCTTGGGTTTGGCGGGCGATCGCTCCCAACACACCGCCACCTTGATTAACCACCAAACTTTTGATAAAGGGTTGAGCTGCGGTTTTGAAGTTATATTCTGGATCGAGAATTAATGCCACCCCTGCCAAAGTGGATAAGGATTTCAGTAAATAGGTCATTTTGGGCGGCAATCGAAAGGGCTGTTTTTCAAAAATTACATAGAGTTCACTTTTGATTTCCCCAAACTCTTTAATATCTACGGGCTTTTCTGTAAATCGTTCCAGCACAAACTTCATCATGCGCTTAATTGCCGTCATATCGCCAACTTTTTCGATTAAGCCCATGGTCGTCAAGGTATCCACCAAGCTATTGGCATCCTTGCGGATAACGGCTAAAAAAGTCTTGACCATTTGATCTTGATCCACAGTCATGACTTCTGACATCATGCCATAGTCATAAAATACCAAACTACCATCGCTGGTCACGGCTAGATTACCAGGGTGGGGATCGGCATGGAAAAAGCCGTCTTGTAAAAATTGCTTTAAATAGCAGCGAATGCCAATTTCATTAATTTCTTTAGGGTCAATATTATTGGCAGCTAGAGCCTTTACATCATTAATCTTAATTCCAGGTACATATTCTAGGGTTAAAACCTTGACGGAGGAATATTCCCAGTAAACTTTAGGGACTATGATTTCAGGATTGTTAATAAAATTTGTTCTAAAGCGATCGGCATTTTTTCCCTCTTGGCGATAGTCAATTTCTTGATAGAGAATCGTAAAAAATTCGGCAAAAATTCCTTCAAGGTCATACCGCTTCATCCATTTAAACCACCGCCGTAAAACTTTGATCAATTGCGCACAGACAACTCGATCAATATCAAATAATTCTTTTAATTTAGGACGCTGAACTTTAATTACCACCTCTTCACTGGTGTGGAGGATACCCCTATGAACTTGCCCTAAACTAGCAGCAGCGATGGGTTCTAGGCTAAAATCGCGATAGATACTAAAAAGGGATTTACCTAACTCGGTTTCAATAATGGCGATCGCATCTTGACTATCAAAGGCGGGGACTTTATCTTGGAGTTCCGAAAATGCCTGTACATACTCTGGTGAAAATAAATCAATGCGTGTCGATAGGGACTGTCCGACCTTAATAAAAGTTGGTCCCAAATCGAGCATTTTAACTACTAGCCATTTTGCTCGTTTTAATTTTGTGGCTGAACTAGGTGATCGCCCATCCCACCATAGGAAAAATATAAAAGTAAATGCTGCCCCAAATATATCTTTTTGACGGCTAAAGGAAGTATGTTTGACTTTCTGCCAACGCAGCAGTTTTTTAGGGTTAGGCTGAGCAGTTGTGAGCATATTACCCGTAATTATAAGGCTGAAACTTAATAGTAGTTTACACAGTTAATAACTCAATTAAAATTGGGTTAACGATTTCAGGCACTTCATCTTGAGGGCAATGTCCAGCGTTGGGAATCGGGATAAATTTAGAAACACAGGGAAATTTTGTGAACTCTCTACCAAGGGCGATCGGCTCCCACGGATCTTTTTCTCCCCACAATACGATCGCTTCACAGGGCAGCATAGCCAATAAACTCTCAGGGGTAGGTCCTTGGGAATAGCGAACAAATGCCATAAATACATCGACTGCATTGGGGTCTTGGGCAGGTTTAACTAAAATATCGATCAGCTCATCGGTAATAGCTTCAGTCTGAATATATGCCTGACTTAAAATTTTCCGCACTACTTGGGGTTTACGCACTTGATTAAAAAAACCTTGGGCGATCGCGCGATTACCTAATATATTTTGCATAACCATAGTGCCAACCCTACGGTACACAGGTAGAGTTAGCTGCTTATCTTCTTGGAGCAATCGCAAAGAGCAATTAATTAAAATTGTTTTACTCACTAATTCGGGAGCAATAATCGCTGCCTGCATAATAGCGATCGCCCCAATAGAATTACCAATTAAGACCGCACTCCCCCCAATTACTTCTCGGCAAAAATCACTAATCAAAGTTCCCCAAGTCTTGAAAGTATATTTCAGGTCAGTACTGGGCTTAGGCTTATCCGAACCACCAAAGCCAATTAAATCAAGGGCATAGACCCGACTCACGGCGGCTAGGGCGGGAATATTATGTCGCCAATGCCCAATGGAAGCTCCGAAGCCGTGAATTAGCAAGACTGCGGGCAAATGAGCTTGATCTTCACCTTGACAGGTATAGGTAATTTGATAGGTATGTTGTTGATAGTGCCATTGCCAAGTTTTGATATTTGTCATACTTTCACCATATTAGTAATGCCCACCAGATTTGCGATGATGAACGGCGGTCATCCCGTTATTTTGCAAGACCTTACCGTTATCAACTACTGCATAAATAATCCAGTGATCGCCCGCCTCCATGCGTTGTTCGACTTTGCACTCTAGGTATGCCAAAGCCTCAGTTAAAATCGGTGAACCATTCTGAGCAGTTTCCGTTGCCACATCAATAAATCGATCTTCGCCTGGAGCAAATTTTTTCAAAAAGAATTTACGTAATTGTTTACCCTGTTCCAAAATATTCAAAACAAAGCGATCGCCCAAATGTAAATAGGATTCAATTGCTCGTTCTTTTGCCACAGCGATCGTAAATCCAGGTGGGTTAAAAGTTGCCTGAGCCACCCAAGAGGCAAGCATCGCCGTTCGTATATCACCTTTTTGCACAGTTACTACACACAGAGAACCCACGACTCTACCTACTGCCTGCTCAATGGTGCTACCCGGATTTAAAGTATTTCTGATTTTTTTCGCCGCTTTTAGGGCTTGAGCAAAATCTGTACCCGTTTCTTCACACATTTGCAAAGTGGTTTCGGTAGGAGTAAATTTGACTCGAATTGGCTCGAATCCCAGACTAAAACCCGCATCTTTAAGCTTGTCGGCAATAATATCCACCGCTTCACCACTCCAGCCAAAGGAACCAAATACCCCCGCTAGTGAACCTTTAGGCGCATTTGCCAAGACTAGCCCCAGTGCTGTTTGTACCTGTGTCGGTAAATGCCCTGCCAAGGTGGGTGAGCCAATCATAAATCCAGAGGATTTTTCGATCGCAGTTTTGATTTCTTCGGTAGTTGCAGATTCACAATTAATTAATTCCACTGCCACATTTGCTTTCGTAATGCCACGGGCGATCGCCTGTCCTAGAATCGTAGTATTACCGTAAGCAGAGGCATAAATTAAAGCCACAGATACATTTTGCTGCTTTTGAGCTTCACTCCATTGGCGATAGGAAATTAGGAGTTGACTCAGCCCGTACTTGAGCATGGTGCCGTGACCTGGGGCATAAAAACTAACGGTAAACTCTGCCAGTTTATCCATAATGCTTTCTAACTGGCGGGTTTGGTTTGCCAATACACAGTCAAAATAGTAACGGCGATCCTCTAAAAGTTCACTCCATCCTTCATCAAATAGTTGATCTCCGCAAATATGCGCTGCAAATAATTTATCGGTATAGAGAATTTGCGTTTTTTGATCAAAGGTACATAAACCATCGGGATAGCGGGGAGTAGAGGCAGTCGTAAATTGTAAAGTATGTCCTTTACCTAGTTCTAAGATTTCATCGCCGCGTACCGTTGTAATTTTTAAGGCATTAATCTGTAAGGAAGATGGATCTTGAGATTTTTCAATCAGATTTCTAATGGCGATCGCCCCAGGATTAGTACAAACAAAAATAATATTAGGATTCAGTGCCGCCATCGCTTTTACTGTTTCCATACGGTTGGGATTAATATGCCCCAAAATCACATAATCCAGTTGCTTAATATGAATGCGTTGTTGCAGTTTTTCCAGAAAAATTTCTGTAAACGTGGAACCAGGCGGATCGATTAATGCGGTTTTATCGCCTTGGATTAAAAAAGAATTCGCAGTTGTACCTCGCTCTAGGGCATATTCAGTTTCAAACCTTAACCGATTCCAACTTCGGCTTCTAATGACGATAGTTTCAGGGGCGATCGGTAATACTTGGACATCTCTAGGTAGGATTGACATGAGTAATTCCTCATAAATTAATTAGTTTAGGGCGATGCTAATTCCGTAGCTGTCCACAGAAATTCAGGTCTGAGGGTTTGTAACTTAGTCCCCGTATAGTAAAAATTCAAAATCCTTTGATAAGACCAGCCCAGCTTTGCTAAACGGTAGGAACCAGTTTGACTCATGCCAACGCCATGCCCCAAACCACCACCAATAAAACTATAACCTTTGATCGGATTACTACTTGGATTATTTGCTGATGGCATTACCTCAACTTTTCGCCGTCTGGGATTATCAGGGCTAGGAGCTTCAGATAGGGGTTGAATGTAAAAGAATGTGCTATTGGGAGCGTATAAGGCATCAATAATCTCGTCTTTTTCCAAAATAATGTTCTTGGTGTCAGTTTGCACTTCAAGTTTTAGGACTCGACCCGATGGCGATCGCTCGGTAACCCGTAATGCCTTAATCTCATTAAACTTAGTATCCGTATCCCCTGACAGACGCAAAAATTCACGAACTGTAGTTTTAATTTCCTCCATACTACTGTCCACTTTCCATCTCAAGAATTTCCAACCATCCTCATTAAAGCCTGATGTTTTGGCAATAAAATCCTTAAATCTATCTTCATTGGATATATCTATCTTTTGAGAATTTAAATTAGAATTCAAGGGGTTTACCGAATCTAAAACTGATTTTAAATAAGGACGTTTTTTACCATCCCACAGATCATTATAATTTGCAGTCATGCCGCCTGTGGTCGATGAATACAAAGCATCAATCACTTTATTGTTAAAAGTTAATACTAGTCCTCTAGTCTCAGCGATCGCCCGATCTGCCAATTCAGTAGTTTCTTCCAAGCCTCGATAAACTTGACATTGAGTCGTAGCACAGAGTTCATAATCATCCACGGCAAAACGATGCCGACTAGCAAGGGCATAGGTGCGAGCTAAAATCGCCTGCGCTTGTACTGATGCGTATGGAGCTTGATAACCAATTTCATGGGGAACAACTCCCCGCAAATAGGTCTCTAATGGCACTTGATTAACAAGGGTGTAGTTAAGGTGGGAATTTTGTTGGAGACGGAGGGTTCCAGCATATCGTCTTTTATTAACTGTAATTATGCCTTGAGTGCTAGATATATCTAAAGCATCACGGTTATAACGATAACCATTAGCTACCCAAGAGATTAGGGGCTGCTGTTTGCTCACCCGCCGCTGGATCTGCACCAGATTATGTCCCTGAAGTTTTAAGTAATGGGTCAAAAGAGTACTAAAGGGAAATGGGCTATATATACTACGTTTTGCCCATACTTGCCATCTTTTAGGTTGAGCAATCTCAGTGGCAATCCCCCTAGCTTGCCACCGATAGGCACTCGCTGCAGCATTTTCAAAACTGCGATGATTACTTAAAACTACTATTTCTTCTAGGCGGGGCTGAGTTAGGGGTTGCTGAAATATGGTAATTGCGATTTCATCAGCTTTTATGGTCTGCTTTTTACCGTCACTATTCTTAAAAGTAAGATTAAGTTTATCGCCTTTACTGGCTTGAATTGTGAGCCGATCTTGAGGGTTTTCACCAAATCTTTGGATAATCCCCATCTGCATAATCGGGTTAGTAGCTGCCTTTACACTCTCTCCACTCCAGGCGATCGCCCAAACACAGATAATTAAGACCTGACTCACAAATCGATTAGGCATTTTCTAGCTTGAAAAAAATTTTGCTTACTGTACTTAAATGTCAACTGTTTGGGCTATTTGGATCAGGCTCTGCGGCGATCTCCGTATCTAATTCTTCAACCTCGGTTAAGGATTTAGGTTTTAAGATCGGCTTCGGCACGGTTGATAATTTTTTAGGAGTCATAGGGCAAGCCAAATGCTCATAACTAACTATTTTTAAATAACCTTCTACTAATTGACATTGCAAATAAACAAACTGTTGAATTAACTCTACAGGTATGTCTCCTTTGACTTCTAGGGTAAAGCGATCGTTTTGCGAAGGTGGCAAATACTCGGCTCTTCGATGAATTTCAATGAGAAATGAGTTTTCTAGTTGTTTAGTAACAAATCCTCGAATATTAAATTGCCCGTCCTCAAATTTTTCGATTTTGCTAGAGCTATCCGTTGCCAAGATCTCTAGGCGCACACCTTTGAGCTTACTGGTTTTGGGGTAAACCACAAACTTATGGGTTACAGATAAATCGGTCTTTTTTTCTAGGGCTTTAATTGCCTTACTTAAGACAAATGCTTTGTAGCTAGACCCATCATCTGTAACTAGTTCTCCCTTTTGAAAAGCTTCTGGACTAGGAATATATTTAGCTGCCAATAGTCCCACAGCTTGACACCAAAATATGGGTAGGGAAGCTTCAGTGGTTTGAGTTTGATTAGATAAATCTAAATTTTGGTCTAGATCAAGCGATCGCTCAATTACGAAACTAGGATCAAATATTTCTATAGTCTCTTCATTTTCCGAAAATTCTTCTTGCTCAATTTCTTCTAAGGCTAAAGATTCAGTAATTTCAGGTGCATCTTCAATCCCAGCCTCAACAATCCCAACTTCTATATTCTGCTCTTCCTGCGGTTCTAAATCCGTAATTACAGGTTTGAGCTTAGGCTTGAGTTTAGGTTTTTCGGCGATCGCTTTATTAACCTTAGAACTAAGTTCCAAGCCATTAAATTCAGATACTTGCTCTTCCGCAGATAAATGCAATTCAGAATTTGGTTGGGACAAATCCTCAACTTCTTCAGAAAATGGCTGTTGGCTAGTTTCAATATTCTTGGTAAGGGGCTTAGGTAATGCCTTTTGACGTTGAGGTCGCTGAAGAGCAGCACTAATACTAACTTTTTGATCGGGCTTAGGCATAAATAAATATTTAAAAGTCAATCACTTGTACAGCCGCATCTATTCTAGTAGATCTTATTTGATCAATCCTAGAAGATGGTTCAATTATTTGTGACTGGTGTGGATTATAGCAGTTTCTTTAGGTGTAAGGAATTGAGGTAAAAGCTTTGATCGCCTAGTTAATCAGATCTTAACCTTAGATCTCAATTCTTTAGAAGACATTAACGTTAATAGACATATCTAAAAGTTTCCTATAACTTAATTAACAATCCTATGTATAAATGCTGATGTCTAATCTTTATCCTGAACTATCTGAAACCCAGCAATCAGCTTGGTTAAGAGGCTTATTAACTATAGCTTTAGCAGACAATGAATTTAGCCAACAGGAACAAAATCTAATCCAAGAATTACGCAGCGATCGCCAAATTTCCGATCTCAAGCCCATTCAACCTAAGGAAATAGCTAGTGTATTTGGAGACAATACCGAGCTTGCTCAAAACTTTTTGAGAACTGCCGTGATGGTAGCTCTAGTTGACGGTGACTACTCGGATACAGAACATAAATTAATTCAAGAATTTTGTACTGCTCTGAATCAAGAGGTAAATATTATGTCAGACCTGAGAAATCAGATTACCAATGGACATGGACAGCATCCCGATCTTCTTGAGCCTATAAAGAATTGGCTAGATCACCTAAGTATTCATGATTCCAAGGTAGCTCGATTTTTATGTAAGGCTATACCTGCTCAATGTCCTTTTGAGCGTGATGTGTCTTTATTTGGTCATAAAATTATCCATATTCCTGCCATGTGCAAGATCAACCCTTTGTACGATCAGTTAGTAGGTTTACGTTTTCGATCGCTGTCATACTTAGCTGATGAATGTGGTGAAGATATTTCTGAATATTGTTGATTTAGCTACTATATTTGCATCGACTTGCATAAAGTAACACCAAATCTGCAATGCTAAGGGAGTCTTTGATAGTTATGTTTAAGGTCTATATATGGCAAAAGAAGATGATAGCTCTCTATCAACCAATGTTTTAAAAATAGTTCGAGCATTAAAAATTGCTGGATGGATTGGGTTTTGGGCGCAATCTGTACTTGCCGTTATCTCTACATTAATTTTATTATTTGCGATCGTTACGCGAAATGCTGGCAACTCTGGACAAAGTAATCCAGGGACTGGAGTAGGTCTGTTTTTGGCGTTTTTAGGTTTAGTAGCGGTATATGTCAGTATATTTTGGAGCTATCGCTATATCTTACTTGCAAAAAAACTACGACTATCCGATAATCGACCTACACGAGCTGACACTATTAAGCAATTAAAAATAGGGATAATTATTGGCTTTGTGGGAATGTTTGTGACCTTATTGGGAGCACAGGCGATCGTGGGTGTGTTAGTGGCAAAATCTTTATCCCAACCTCAAACAGCTTTTGTTAATGCTGAAAGTTTTAACCGTCTGGTGCAGCCTATAGATATTTTTGTGGTGCAGGCAAATACAAATACTATTCTGGCTCACTTTTTAGGTTTAGTTACTTCAGTCTGGTTACTAGATCGAATTAGTAAGTAAACTAATCTATCCTCAAACTGAAGGTTAAATTAAGCTTATTTTATTTCTCTGTATTCCTAAAATAAATTACAAGAAAGATCTGGGGCAATAAATTTGAAACTGCCCCAAAGACTTTATTTAACCCATTTGTTTGCGAAGGGCGTCTAGTTCAGCATCAATTACCTTGCCGACAGATGGTCTGCTAGCGTCAGCAGGAGGTAGAGCCTCAGTAGCTTTGGCAGCAGATAAACCCATTTGTTCTTTCATTGCTTCTAGTTCATAGTCAACTTCACTAGTGCCAGATTCTGATTCTAGCTTGGCAAATTGGTTTTCCAGATTATCCATACCCAATTCCGAACTAGCATTTGCCCTTGCTTCCGCCATTAATACCCGTTCTTCCATGCGTTCAAACACAGCAGAGGCAGAGTTGGTGCTGACCTTGCCCAACATATTGTTGATATTTTCTTGAGCTTTTGCTGATTGAATTCTCGCTTTGAGCATTTCTTTCTTGGTTTTAGCTTCAGAAATTTTGCTTTCAATGGAGATTAAGTTCCGCTTAAGAGCTTCAACTTGGGTAGTTTGTTGATCTACTCCACCTTTAAGGGAGTTGGCTGTATCAGTATGAGTTTTTTTGCGACTTAATGCTTCTCGAGCTAGCCCTTCGTCGCCTTTTTTTAGAGCCAACATTGCCCGTTTTTCCCATTCTGTGGATTGGGTTTGAGCCTGGGTATATTGTTGTTCTTGCCTTTTGAGGGCTGCCATCGACTGTGCTACTGCCTGACGCAATTGCACAAGGTCTTCTTGCATGTCAATAATTGTCTGTTCTAAAATCTTTTCAGGATCTTCTGCTGCTGTGACTAGAGCATTCAGGTTTGACTTAGCCACCATGCCGATACGATCTAATAGTCCCATAACTTCCGCACCATTAATTGATTTAATCACATACTATCATGGCTGAATATGGCTAAGTTGCGATCAACAAATACTTTAGGCAAAATTTTACGGTAATATAACTTAATAAAGCAAAATACATTTAGGAGAGCAAGTATGGGCTTCATCTTAGCAATTCTATTTTTAGTTGACGGCTGGTAGTCTTTTGCTCGTTCACGGAAGATAAAAGAACGACTGGAGCGGTATGAGTTTGAGAATAGAACGGATGCAGTTATAGTCAGGTTCATAACGTATAAAGACGGAGCACGTCACGAAAATTAGTGCAATTTTTGGAACTTGTTTGCTGTATAACATCATTTTTTACACTTGACGATTTCCTTGCCTATAGATACAATGTAATTACATTCTGCTTTTGAAATTATCTAGGCATGGGCGCAACTATTAAAACCCGAATTGTTAAAATTGGCAATTCTCAAGGTATTCGTATCCCTAAGCTTCTTTTGGAGCAAAGTGGTATGAATGCAGATGTTGAAATTGAAGTGCAGGGCGATCAGCTAATTATTCGCACAGCACAACGCATACGATCTGGGTGGGATCAAGCCTTTGCCCTAATGGCTAAAGAAAATGATGATGCTCTTCTGGATGAAAATGCCACTACTGATTGGGATCAAGTTGAATGGGATTGGTAGTCAAGCGTTTTGATGTTTTTCTGGTTATTCTTGATCCCACTATTGGCAGTGAAATTCAGAAGACGAGACCTTGTGTTGTTATTTCACCAGATGAGATCAATCGTAATATTACTACAGTTATAATTGCTCCAATGACTACAAAAGGGAGAACATACCCTACTCGTGTGGTTTGCCAGTTTCAGGGCAAGAATGGACAGATTGTTCTGGATCAAATCCGCACAATTGATAAGACTAGATTGGTAAAAAAGCTGGGTCAAATTAGTCAAGATGAGCAAAGAATGGTTCTTGATACTTTAGCTGAGCTATTTGCCGAGTAAACTACCTAAAAAGGGCTGGCAATAATATCTTTGAAGCTGTACACGGAAGCCCAAACCGTTAGAATGAGTTGAGAACAGCAAAGACGGCTTTAGCTTTTTGTAAAGATTCTAGCCACTCGGTCTCGGCAACACTATCAGCTACAATTCCTGCGCCTACTTGTCCCCACAGGCGATCGCCACATTTAAGTAAAGTCCGAATTAAAATATTTAAATCTAAATTGCCTCGACTATCTATATAGCCACAGGAACCATAAAAAAGGCTACGGCGCACGGGTTCCAGATTTTCAATGATTTCCATACACCTGACCTTGGGACAGCCCGTAATTGTGCCACCTGGGAAAACTGCCCGAATCACATCAATGTAATTAAACTTAGAATTAAGGGTGCCGACGACATTACTAACTAGGTGCATGACGTGGCTATAATTTTCGATCGCTAGTAATTCATCCACATTTACACTACCCCAATTACAAACTCTGCCTAAGTCATTACGTTCCAAGTCCACGAGCATAATATGTTCTGCTTGCTCTTTGGTGGATGCTAATAATTCTTGGGCATAGAATCTATCCATTTCAGGAGTATTTCCTCGGGGACGGGTACCAGCGATCGGTCGAGACTCTAGGCGATCGCCCTCTAAACTAATTAATCTTTCTGGGGAAACACTGATTACTTCGCCCCACTGGGTGCGCCAATAGCTGGCAAAGGGGGAAGGGTTAATTTGGTGTAATCGCTTATAGATTTCCCAACCGTCTGTATAGGCTTCAAAGTAGAACCTTAGAGATAAGTTAGCCTGAAAAATATCCCCTGCTAAAATATGCCTCTGGGCTTGATCCACCATGTCTTTATAGGCATTTTGATCGGTGGTAAACTCAATTTGAGAAAATCTGGTTTTGGGATCTGGATATTTAACTTGATTTTGGTTCTGGGAAAAGCGATCGCTCATTTCCTCTAAATCGCCTCTGTTACTGGAACCTAGCCACACCATATTAGTTTGATGATCAACTACAGCAAAATTAGTTGGTTCATACCAAAAAGCCACAGGAAAGGGTAAAGTATCTGGTTTTAAGTAGGGTAATTTTTCAATTTCCCATGCTAAGTCATAGCCCAACCAACCTAAAAATCCACCAATAAAAGGTAAGTCATCTGGATTAGCAGATGTTTGAGCTTCTGTTTGCATTTGCCCTAGACTACTAAGAATTTTGCCCAAGGGCGGAGTCCAGACCCTATATGGATTTGCACCCATTATGGAATAACGAGATGTCTTGGATAAAACTTGAGCAGGACTTTCTAAAAGAGTGGTGGTGGCTTCATCTGCAAATAGGGCTTCCCATACTTCTGAGCCTGTAAGTTTATGTTTTTGAGAGAGCGATCGCTTTTGCCAATAGATCAATGTTTCAAGTTCCTTTCTTTAGGGGAAATAGCGATAGAAATCTTTGCGGTGAAGGGATCTCACAATTTCAACATTATTTTCAAATACTTCTATACCAATTCGATAATCACCTACCCTGATTCGGTATCGATTTGAATGTCCTTGCATGACTTTAACATTTGATAATTCTTCTAGATTCTTAGCGTTAAGGATAATTGTAAAAGCGATCTCAAAAATACGCTGATATGCGGGTGTCCCTTTAAGATTTTTTAAGTCTTTTAGAAAAGTTTGGCGATATTCTACCCCCACTCTAATCCTCTAAATACTTAAGAGCTTCAGTTTTAGTTAACAATCTACTTGCTTTTCCTTGATCCATAGCTTTACTAAGACAGTAATCTTCGATCGCTTCACTGATTGTCTCTAACGAGGCGTTTTCATTAGGTAGGAGTTGTTGCCATAGCTCAATGGGTATTACTATTGCCGTCGGCTTGCCTTCACTATTTGTTAAATATTCTAGATTTGAAATCATAGTTTTTACTTTAGTCCTAAATTTTAAAAGAAACGCATAGATTGATTCAATAAATTCTCTAGGCGATCGCCCCAAGTTGCAATCGGTTTTTGGATCTGCCATTTATCAAGAATATCGTAGCCCAAGGGAGTAAGGCGAAAACTATCTGTAATGCCTTGCCCATCGACTTCTCGCCGTAAAACCCCTACATCAATTAACCATAACAAGGAATTTTCCACAGTAATTAAATTAGCAAATTTAGAGAGATAGCCAATTTTTACACCTTCATCGGCAGCGATCGCTTTTAATGCCACCCCTTGATTTTTCATATCACTAAAAAGTTTGATGGTAAAGGGGGAGGAAACTAATGCCTTTTCGGCTCTGACTATACTGAGTTGAGAATACATTACATCGCTAATAATCTGATTACTATCGCTAATTATCCCAGACTTTACCATCAACCTTTTTGCGGAAATTGGGATAATTAGCAACTAATGCTAAACTCAAGTTCTATGCATCGGGAGAGGTGGCAGAGTGGTTGAATGCGGCAGTCTCGAAAACTGTTATGGTGAAAGCTATCGAGGGTTCAAATCCCTCCCTCTCCGTTTTGATCTAAGGCTTGTTAACATCAAGAAAACCTTAGCAAGAATTTTATTTTATGACTGACGAAAATACCCAATTAATCCTAAACAAATTTGAAGAAAAGTTTTTAATCTTAGAAACTGAAATTAAAGACTTACGTACAACCCAAGATAAATTTACAATTAATTTAGAAGAATTAAGGGTTAGTCAAGAGAAATTGGCAATGAATCAAGATAAATTAGCAATGAATCAAGAAGTCTTCTTAAAACTGAGTGATGGCTATCAAAAGGCTGCTGATCGTGTGGCTAATCTTGCTTTTACTGTTGTTGGTGCGGCAGCGGCGATCGCTGTTATTTCTCCAGCCGTTAAAAGTTTGGCAGAATTTGTAGCCCGTTAAATATCATTATTTGAGCAGAAATTCTAAAAAATTATTCTTACCCAAATCCTATATTCTATGAATTCTGTCTTACCCTTGGAACAACCATCAGATCAACAAGTACAGCAACTTTTTAATCAGGTTGCCCCCATGTACGACAACCTCAATGACTGGTTAAGTTTGGGGCAGCATCGAGTTTGGAAAAAAATGGCGATCGCTTGGACAAATCCTAAAGAGGGCGATACATTCATTGATTTATGCTGTGGCAGTGGCGATGTGGCGATTATGCTGGCACGGAAAATTAGCAATAAGAATCAGACAGGACAGGTATTTGGCGTAGATTTCTCTGAGTCTCAACTAGCGATCGCCCGTAACCGCACCAGAAACTTACCCCATCTCCAAAAATATTTAACTTGGCAACAGGGAGATGCTCTGAATTTAGAATTTGCTGATCAAAGCTTTGATGGAGCGACAATATCCTACGGTTTACGCAATGTGATTGATATCCCCAAATGCTTATCAGAATTACATCGAGTCCTTAAAGTTGGAGCTAAGGTAGCAATTTTAGACTTTCACCGTCCCCAAAATCTGCAAGCTCAACAATTCCAAGCATTTTATCTGAATAATTTGGTAGTTCCTTTGGCAAAAAGGTTTGATCTGGAGGCGGAATATGCCTATTTAATCCCAAGTATCCAAAGATTTCCCATTGGTTCAGAGCAAGTTAAATTAGCGATCGCCGCAGGGTTTTCCGAAGCCACGCACTATCCAATTGTGAATGGCTTAATGGGGATTTTGGTTTTAAGAAAATAAGGTTTTAGCGATCGCTGTTAATATTTATGCAAACTCCATCTAAATCTAACTATGTCTGCCCGTGATGTTTTCCATGATTTTGTCAAGATAGCTTTAGAAAAAGATGGTTGGATCATAACCCATGATCCTCTACCTCTTGCATTTGGATTAGGAACTCTTTATGTGGACTTAGGAGCAGAGCGCATAATTGCCGCAGAACGTGAAAATGAAAAAATTGCCGTAGAAATAAAAAGCTTCATAGGTGGGTCAACAGTTTCAGAGTTTCACACAGCTTTAGGACAATATCTTAACTATCGGTTACCTATGCAAGAACAATATAATAACCACAAACTATATTTAGCGATTCCCTTAAGCACATATGATTCCTTTTTTCAGCTTCCATTTGTTCAAACGATAATTCAGCAATATCAACTAAAACTAGTAATTTATCTTCCTGAAGAGATGGAGATCGCAAAATGGCAAAACTAAATCAATCCCAACAAATAATTCAAGATTTACTCACAGAACTATCAAATTATGGCTCTCAAGACAATGAAATTGAGTCACAATTAATTTTTGATCCTGAACACGATCATTATCAATTAGTTCATGTTGGGTGGCGAAACAATAGGCGAATATATGGCTGTGTCCTGCATCTAGACATCAAAGACAAGAAAATATGGATTCAACATAACGGCACACAGTTCGATATAGCTACTAGACTTTCTGAGATGGGAATTTCTAAACAAAATATTGTCAATGGCTTTCACTCAAGCTATATGAGGCAGTTTACGGATTTTGCTGTAAGCTAATAAACTCAAAACCTCTCTCTGGGATTTATTCGTGATCAGCGATCGCCGCAGGATTTTCCGAAGCAACATACTACCCGATTATGAATGGCTTAATGGGGATTTTGGTTTTAAGAAAATTGGTGGTTTTAAGAAAGTAGTGACTGCAAAATTGATTGGAGCTTATTAACTTGTTGCTCAGGATCGCATAGATATTTGGCTCTGGCATATCCATTACTTCCAAATTGTTCACGTTGGGATTTGTTGTTAATTAGCGATCGCAATGCTGCCGACAATTTCATCACATTATTTGGCTCAACCAAGATCCCACAACTAGAATCAACTATTTCCGCGCCGCCGCCCATATTTGTAGTGACCACAGGTAAACCTGCATATAACGCTTCAATAAAAGTAATGCCAAAAGGTTCAGCCCCCATATTTGGTTGACAATGAATATCCGCCGCCTTTAATAAATTTGGCACATCCGATCGCTGTCCTAGAAACTTAACCTGACGATCAATTCCTAATTTATGAGCTTGCTCTTTTAGTTCCTGTAAATAAATTTCTTCATGATCTCGT
>Ga0209181_10001862_pt1 | contig 35510 bp, 28 predicted proteins | sample MAT05_FD_187208 | JGI IMG/M metagenome (GOLD analysis project Ga0209181, IMG submission 187208) | Freshwater microbial communities from Lake Fryxell liftoff mats and glacier meltwater in Antarctica - MAT-05 (SPAdes) (version 2) | ecosystem: Environmental > Aquatic > Freshwater > Ice > Liftoff... | reverse complement strand
AGTTCGCAAAATCATCGGCGACCTCTCCGACCGAGAGCGCGTATTAATTGGTTTAGATTTACTCTACGAAGAACTGCAAGAAGAAGAGGCTTTAGAATCCGAATAGCCTCTTCTTCTTGCTTATTTTTAATCCTGTTACGACAAACCATGACTCAATCCAACCCACCCGTTCCCGGAAATATCGCTCCCTTAACGGGCGTCCAAAAAATCAGCACCTTGATCGAAGGCTTCGACGACATTAGCCACGGCGGCTTACCTATTGGTCGTACTACCCTCGTGAGCGGCACATCCGGCACTGGAAAAACTATGTTTGCCGTACAGTTTCTTTACCACGGCATTACCCAGTTCGATGAACCGGGTATTTTCGTCACTTTTGAAGAATCTCCTGCCGACGTGATTAAGAACGCCTGTAGCTTTGGCTGGGACTTACAAAAATTTGTCGATGAAGGCAAGCTCTTCATTCTTGATGCCTCCCCCGACCCCGATGGGCAAGACGTCATTGGTAATTTCGATCTCTCCGCCCTGATTGAACGCATTCAATACGCCATTCGTAAATATAAAGCCCGTCGCGTCTCGATCGATTCAGTCACGGCTGTATTTCAGCAATACGATGCTGCCTCTGTTGTTCGCCGCGAAATCTTCCGGTTGGTGGCTCGCCTCAAGCAAGTCGGTGCCACCACGATTATGACCACCGAACGTATTGAAGAGTATGGCCCCGTCGCCCGCTTTGGCGTCGAAGAATTTGTATCTGATAACGTGGTGATTGTTCGCAACGTTTTAGAAGGCGAACGTCGCCGCCGCACCATCGAAATTCTCAAGCTGCGCGGCACTACACACATGAAGGGCGAATATCCCTTCACCATTACTAAAAATGGGATTAATATCTTTCCCCTGGGCGCCATGCGTCTGACACAGCGATCGTCTAATACTCGCGTCTCCTCTGGCGTCGAAGTTCTCGACACGATGTGCGGCGGTGGCTTTTTCAAAGACTCGATCATTTTGGCAACTGGAGCCACGGGTACGGGTAAAACTTTACTGGTGAGCAAGTTCATTCAAGATGCCTGCCTTAAAGGAGAGCGAGCAATTTTGTTTGCTTATGAAGAATCGCGGGCGCAGTTATCACGCAACGCCTATTCTTGGGGCACAGACTTTGAAGAGCTAGAGCAAAAAGGATTGCTCAAAATTCTTTGCACCTATCCTGAATCATCAGGCTTAGAAGATCATTTACAAACTATCAAATCTGAAATTGCTGAGTTTAAGCCTTCGAGAATTGCGATCGACTCTCTCTCCGCTTTAGCGCGAGGCGTTAGCAACAACGCCTTCCGGCAGTTCGTGATTGGAGTGACTGGCTTTGCCAAACAAGAAGAAATCACTGGCTTTTTTACCAACACTACCGATCAATTTATGGGGTCTAACTCCATCACCAATTCCCATATTTCTACTATTACTGACACAATTTTAATGCTGCAATATGTAGAAATTCGGGGTGAAATGGCACGCGCCATTAACGTGTTTAAGATGCGCGGTTCCTGGCACGATAAAGGAATTCGAGAGTACACCATCAGCGCTCAAGGCCCTGAAATTAAGGAACCTTTCCGCAACTTCGAGGGCATCATCAGCGGCTCGCCTAGCCGGATTACGGGAGATGAAAAGAAGGAGTTATCTCGGATTGTGCGCGGGTTTCAGGAGAAGGAGGGAGAGAGTTAGGTTAAAACTTTCTGGCTGGCATTTTCCCCAAACCGTATTGCTAGTGCTGTCTTTGAATTAGTGCGATCGCCATCTTGTAGGATGCATTAGCGCTAGCGTAACGCATCACGCAAACCCCTCAACTCACCGCTCCCAAACCTCCAACAGCGGCATCAATTCATCCTTCACGCCCCAACCAACCGAGTAAACACCCTGCGCCACATATCGGTGAAAACTCGAATATTTCCAATCCACTGCTTGCTGACACAGGCCATGCCGCACCGGATTGCCATGAATATAATCACAATGCCGTGCAAAATCGGCATCATCTCGAATCCAATGTTCCCAAAATCTTCGCTGCCAGAGATTACCCTCTCTCCGTTTCTGCCGGGACTCACTCCGGTTTGCCTCCACCTGTAGCTGCAATGCTCCCTGCCTAGTGACATCACTTTTAATCAATCGCCAACGAGTTGCATAATCACTATCACTAGGTGGTAGTGTCCAGATGCAATGGATGTGGTCAGGTAACAGCACAATGGCATCAATGGTAAACGGATATTTTTCACGCACCTTGAGAAACGCAGAGCGCAGCAAAGGACGGGCAACATCGGTACAAAGCCAAGGTTGTCTTTGATGCGTGACCTGGGTAAAGAAGTAGGTGCCGCCCTCAATTCTGCTTCTGCGGTAGTTGGTCATGGGATGATGCTGTTAGGATTTGTTGATTAGTCTACCCAAGCCAGCAGATGATCCATAAAAGAGGGTTGATTCGATAAGGTGATGAAGGTGATGCGTTAATAACGCATCCTACAAGAGAGGCGATCGCGCTGAGTCACAAACCAGCAGCAATTCTACCTAACAGTAAGTCTCTGTTTAACAATGGGTAAGGTACAAAATCAGTGGTATGAATAATTTTTGGATTAGGCGTTTAACAGTAGAAAAATAAAATGTACGATGGTACTTTTTTGTCAGGAGGATTTTATGAGGTTTAGTGTGACGCTCGATCGCGATGAAGATGGAATTTGGATTGTGGAGTGTCCCAGCATTCCAGGCTGTGTAAGTCAAGGTCAGACACGGCAAGAAGCCCTTGAAAACATCAAGGATGCAATCTTAGCTTGTCTACAGGTTCGGGCAGAGCGTGGGATGCCGCTTACAGTTGAAACGCATCAGGTTGAGGTCGTAGCGTAGTGGGTTCTGCTCTTCCTGTAATGAGTGGGCGCGAGGTCGTGCATGTCTTTGAATCTTTGGGTTGGAAAGTACGATCGCCATCTTGTAGGATGCATTAGCGCCAGCGTAATGCATCACCCAAACCCCTCAACTCACTGCTCCTAGTTGAGGTTACAGATGTGTCAAGCAAAGGTTCCGAAACCTGGGTTTCAAATGCTCTAAGAGTGGAAGCATGACTCGCCATATCTGTGTTCACACTTTCCGTAATTAAGCATTCAAAAAGTGTGCCTGATTGGAAGACTTTGACATATCTGCTAGTCGATAAACCTGAACCATAAAGCAGCAGTTCTACATAACATTGTGAATCTGTTTCGTACTGGGCTAAATAGTTAGTCTTTAGCCCTGGCTAACAAACGACAGAATTCCTTCTTCATTCCCCTCGATCGCACTTAACCCTTCTAATGCTGTCGTCAGATCTCCCGCTAACTGCTTAGCATTTTGTTTTGCACTTACCTGATTGTAGTGCGCAACCTCAATAGGCTCACCAATGCGAATCGTTACCTCACAGCCCCAGCGCGGAATGACGTGGCTGTAGGTGAGCGTGATTGGCACAACCTTGACGCCTAAGTTGGGCTGATTTGATTCGGCTTGTAGTGCCAGCCGAATTAACCCTGGCTTCAGCGGATTAATTTCACGACCCCGAAAAATATTGCCTTCTGGAAAAACCACCATCATCTGCTGATTTTGTAAAACTTTAATGCCGTGGCGCAAACTTGCCACTGAAGGATGCTTAGGATTAATCGGAAATCCGCCCAACCTTTTGAGTATCCAACCCTGAAACCCTTCTGACTCATCTTGGGTCACCATAAAGTGCATATCTCTGCCCGTTACCAAACGTCCGGCAGCAAAGGCAATTAAAATGCCATCCCAGCGCGATCGATGGGTGGGAGCTAACACCACTGAACCTTCGAGGGGTAAGTTTTCCTGTCCTATAATTTCAATGTGCTTGAAAAATAAAGGCAGGATCAGCCGACAAAGAAAATATGCGAGGGGAACTAACCAGGGCGAAAACCGAGAGTTAATGGCAGTGATGGGTTGAGTAGGAGATATAGTTTCCATCGACATGTGGGAAGAGGTGAGCATTGCCGTCATAAATTAAAAAACTGCGGTTCAACTTGCGATCGCAGACTCCTTAGCACCTACAAACACCATAGCGGCTTATCTGCTAGTGCCCTTTTATGGGTGGACAGTTCTGAATCCTGTCCTGTGTGCCCAGTTTTTTGAGCAAGCGACCAAAAGCGACTATTCACTATTCCCCACCCAAACTTGTTGCTGACACCTCATAAAAGCGGGAGCAACTTCTGCTCCCGTCTAAGATTGTGCCACTGGATTATTTGCCCATGAGCTGTTTGACCCATTTTATTTTTCCAGCATAGGGCGCGTACCGTAGCTTGATATCGAGCCAAAAGGGTTTGCAAAAAATGCTCTTGCGATGGGAAAAAGTGTCGAAGCTGAACTTGCCGTGATAGCTGCCCATACCGCTGCTGCCTACTCCGCCGAACGGTAAAGTATAAGGTGCAATTTGCATGATAGTTTCGTTGATGGCAACGCCACCTGATGAGGTTTCTTGCAAAACGCGGTTTTGGACTTGTTTATTTTTAGAAAAGAGATAAAGGGCGAGGGGTTTGGGACGGGCGTTGATTTGGGCGATCGCTTCTCCCAGGTCTTCATATTCCACAATTGGCAAAATAGGTCCAAAAATCTCATCTTGCATGATGGCATCTGTCCAACTCACCTGATCAATCACGGTCGGCGCAATGTAGCGCTCGTCTGCCTTCGTCTCACCGCCAATTAAAATCTTCCCTTGCAATAAATCTGCTAACCGCGAAAAATGCCGGGGGCTGATGATCCGCCCGTAATCTGGGCTTTGAGATGGATCAGTGCCGTAAAACTCGCGGATGGTTTTTTGCAGGGCGGCAAGGAGGGCAGGTTTGATTTGGCGATCGACAAGAAGATAGTCGGGAGCAACGCAGGTTTGTCCGGCGTTGAGAAATTTGCCCCAAATGATCCGGCGGGCTGTGTGTTCGAGATGAATATCGCGATCGACAATGCAGGGACTCTTGCCGCCTAGCTCTAGCGTAACGGGGGTGAGGTGCTGGGCTGCGGCTGCCATGATCACCTTCCCGATCGCCGTTCCTCCGGTAAAAAAGATGTGGTCAAATTTCTCTTCTAGCAGTGCCTGACTCGTTTCTATGCCTCCTTCTACTACGGCAATATAGTGGGGGGCAAAGGTCGCTTGAATGATTTGAGTGATGATTTGCGAAGTGTGCGGGGCAAGTTCTGAAGGCTTGAGCAAAGCGCAGTTACCTGCCGCGATCGCCCCGACCAAAGGCGCAATCATTAGCTGAAAAGGATAATTCCAAGGACTAATAATCAGAACAACGCCCAATGGTTCTGGTCGAATCTGGGCGCTGGCTGGAAAGATGACCAGTGAGGTCGATACTTTTTGAGGCTTAACCCAGCTACGGAGGTGTTTGATGGCGTAGTCAATTTCTTGAGTCACGCCTATTTCAGTTAAATAAGCCTCAAATTCGGGTTTGCCTAAGTCGGCATGAATGGCGGCAACGATCTCATCCTGGCGGTTTAGGATGGCTTGCTTCAGCGCTTTGAGTTGCGTCAGGCGAAAGTCAACCTCTTGGGTTTGCCGGGTGCTGAAAAAGGCGCGTTGCTGGTGAAGCAGGGTTTGAATGCGATCGCGGGTTTCTTCGCGCTGATCAATTGGGGTGGTTAATGTCATCCTGAATGTCCTTTTAATTGGATTTTCCCTTTGTCCCTGCCAAAGATGGGAAATGAGAGACGTTCTATCAATCTCCTTTACTCTATCAATCCCCGCACGGTTTGATAGGCAACGGCTTGAATCGTGGTCAGCGGCACTTCATAGAAATAACGGCGGTAGAATTGCTCTTCTTGAACGACTTCTAGAAAATGGGCGATTGCCTGATCTGCCTCAGATTTCTTCTCAGATTCTTCCTCAATTATTTCTGCCGATCGATACGTCATTTGCAATCGATCGCCTTCATAATCTATGGCAAACCCCACTACCTCAAGCGTTTGGAAGCCTAGCCGCAACGCCCGATCGCTCAGCGCTAACTTCTGCACAAACTGCTCGTAGGTCGCCGCCTTGCCCGTGCGACTGAGATATTTGGCAATGCCAACTAGAGTTTGCCAGGTTTGGCTAGGTAGGGTAAAAGTAGGAGAAGGATAAGCGATCGCCAGCTTTTGCTGAGTTTTCACCGCTTCCCGAAACAGGGTTTGCAGTTCACTCCAATGGCTAGGGCATTCATTTAATTGCAGAACTTCGGCAGTGGGTAGTTGGGGCAAACCGCGATAATCTAACAGCCAATCGAGCTGAATGCTGGGGGCAAGAGTGCGGGTCGGGCGAAGGGCAATGAGGCGGATCTCGTAGCGCTTTTTAGCAGTGTTGAAGTCTAACTCGGCGATCGCATCACATCGTCCTGGTAAAATTTCATCCCGGTAATGTTCCCACCAAATGCCTGGAAACCCTAGCTTTGTGCCTTCGTCCCAGAGTTCAAATTCAGTTTTAATGTAGCGAATCTTGCGCCCCCGCCAATCTTCAATATTACGGTGCCAAACTTTCTCAAACCAGCAGTTCTGAATCAGCAGCCGAGGTACCGGATTGCCCATTCCATAGGGTTCTAACAGCTTTAGCTCTCGAAATAAATCTTGTCCTAACTCCGCCACCGTCACGGTTAAATCTGCCCGTAGTTCGGTCAGGTTCGCTGGAGACTGCTGCCGAAGCTGACGATTGATGGCGGCGGCAAACAGATCGATATTCTCTATCGGCAAACTTAAATCCATTGCTAACGGATGTCCACCGAAGTCATTGAGCCAATGCGCCTGCCCTTTGAGCAATGGGTACAGGTCAATGGCTTCAGGCGATCGCGCTGCTCCTCTCGCCTCACCATTATCAGAAGTAGGATGCTCCATTCCTAACAAAACTACCGGACGCTCATACTCTCGCACCATCTGCGCTGCCACTAACCCCAGCACCCCAATTGACCACTGTGGGTCGCTTAGCACAATGGCACGGGTCGTTGATAAATCTAACTGGGCAATCCGTGCTCTCACCTGCTGAGCCATGTCCTTTTGCAAAGACTTACGGCGGGCATTCGCTAGCTCCGTCTCTTCTGCCAAATGCCGACAGCGAGATGGATCACGGCTAGTGAGCAGCTCCACACAAAAGCGAGCATCGCCATGAATGCGGCTGATGGCGTTAATTCGAGGACCCAACCCAAACGAAATATCGGTGGGGCGATCGCCACTGCGTTGACACAATTCCAGCAGCTTGACGATTCCGGGTCGCTTTGTTCGCTGCAACTGAGCAATGCCGATCTGCGCCAAATATCGACAGTCGCCTTTGAGTTGAACCAGATCAGCCATTAGCCCGATCGCCACCAAATCTAGCAAATCTGCCAATGGTCGTTGAGGCATTTCTGGCAGGGTTTCGTACATCGCCTCTACCAATTTGTACGCTAGAGCAACCCCTGATAAATGGGCAAAGGGATGGTCGGCAGGCAGCGTGTGAGGATTGATGCGGGCGACCCCTGCGGTATCTGCAAAGCAGCGCGCGGTGGGGCGATCGACCACTGAAGGGTGATGATCAATCACAATCACGTCGATGCCTAGACCGTGCGCATAATCAATTTCTGTGGTGTTTGTACTGCCCGTATCACCCGTAACAATCAGCGCACAGTCAACCAGAGCGTCTATTCCCGCCACCGACAGCCCATGAGATTCGGTCAAGCGATTGGGAATGAAGTAAGTTAGGCGATCGGCTGGAAAAAACTGTCCCAATCCGTCCCATAAAACAGCGGTTGCCGTGATGCCATCTGCATCAAAATCGCCCCAAATCACGACCCGTTCGCTTTTTTGCTGAGCAGCTACTAATCGCTCAACCGCTTGCTGCATGTCTTCGCCCAAGGCAAAGGGACTGGTGGGCTGATAGTGATTGGGGTTCAAAAAGCCCGCAAGCTGATTCGCCTCACGAATGCCCCGCTGCCACAGCAGTTGGGCTGCATACCGTCCGGCATCCTGTCCAATAGCTTGCTGTTGACGCACGATCGCTAAAAACCAGTCCGGTATTTCAGCCGAACCTAGCCCGCACCATTCCAAAGAATCGACCATTTACTCGGCTTTTGGCTTAAGAATTTTTGCCGGAATCCCAACAGCGGTTTCTCCAATGGGCACATTTATCAATACCACTGCGTTTGCGCCAATATTGACGTCATCACCCAAATTAACCTGACCGAGGATTTTCGCCCCCGCCCCTACGTTAACGCGATCGCCCAAAACTGGCGCTTCTAAAGGGCGATCGAGGTAGCGATTGCCTAGAGTTACCCCTTGTCGAATAATGCAGTCATCGCCAATAACGCAGTTGCCGTGAATAACAATTGCCCCTTGATGTTCAACCACTACCCGCCGACCCAGTTGTACCGAGTAGGGCAAATCAATCCCATAGGTGTTGCGAACTTTGCGATAGAGCGATCGATAGAAAATGCTAAGCGGAGCACGGAGCACAATGGGTTTGATCGACATTCGCCAAACTCCAAACCGTTGAATTGCCACTGCCCGAAATCCAGGCTTAGTCCAGTCGCGTCCGTGCGCCTCCCAGTCTTCCTGAATTTGTTGCCACAGCGTGAGCATCGGATCTAAATTCTCGATTTCTGAAGATTTCTCGATTTCTGAGGATTTACCTACGCGATCGACCGTCGAATCGACCAAATCATTAGACACTTCTACTTCGTTCAAATCTCTCCACCTCCTTTGAGCAGCACGCTATTAAGAATAAAATCTCCCAACATATTCGGTGGATCATCATCAGGTTTCTGCTGAATCAGTTGCCGCATTCGCCACAGCGCAAAGCCCGAAGCCCAGGCGATCTCTGTCACAACGGCGTAGCTCCACCCGTAGTTTTTAACGAAGAATCGACGTCGTGAATTGAACCAATAAGTCGGACGGCGCTTGGGTTTGCGCTTGGTATCAGTCACTCCTGAACTTTGCCCTACATAGTGCACTACCCGGCTTTCTGGAACATACCAACAAGACCAACCGGCATTCTTAGCAGCAACACAAAAGTCAACTTCCTCAAAATATAGGAAGTATTTCTCATCCATCAAGCCCGCTGTTTCAAAGACCTGTCGCCGCACAATCATGCTAGCTCCAGCCACCCAATCGACCTGCTGAATCAATTCAGTGACTGGCAGAATGGGGACGATCTGCTGGGCTAAGAGCTGCGTGACTAAGCCTAACCGTAACCCACTGTCTAACTCGCTCCAAACATTGGGGAACCGAAACGCCGAGCATTGGGGTGTCCCATCTGGCTCTTCGAGGCGACTGCCCGCAATTCCGGCTTCTGGCGTTTTGTCCATGAAATCGACCAGGGCTTGTAGGGCGCCCGGTCGAACCACTGTGTCAGGGTTGAGCAGCAAAATATAGTCGGGAGGGGAGTCAGCGGCTAGGGCGGGACGAATGGCAACGTTATTCCCAAAGGCATAGCCCCCATTGCGATCTTGAGGTAGAAAGGTAACCCAATCCCAGTTTTCGGTGGCGATCGCTGCCGAAATTTGTTCAACTGATCCGTCTGCCGAGTCATTATCAACAACTGTGACTTGCGTTCCGGGCAGTGCCTCGACCTCATTGACCAAAGAGTGGAGGCAAGCAATGGTTAACTCAGGGGTGCGATAGTTGAGCACAACGACCCTCAGACGAGCAGGCGACGAGAGAGGTGGAGTAACAGACATAAGGATTCTCTTAAAAGAACAGGAATGAATTGGGCGGAATGAGCCCATCAAGGGGCGCAACCATTAAGCATCACAGAAAAACAATGTTTGTCCAGACAAGCGGACAATTACCTTGCTCAATTCTACGTAATACCTACGGTTTTTTAGAAAAGAAGCGATCGCCTCATCCTTAATTAATAAATCGCCAATCTTAGTGACTTACCCTATAACCTTAGTTAAATCTTCGGAGAAAGATGTTAAAAGCCTGTGAGCAACGTAATACTTTATACAAAAGTTTCATCAAGATGTCATATTGACTTGATGAAAAAACGATGAAAATCTAGCCGTATCGTCTAGTTTTAGGCTTGACCGTCAGCAACTTTGTGATAGTTTGGATGGAGATTTCAGGCATAATTCTCCCGACCGCTCATTAACTTCTACGTATATAGATATCGTACACAGAGAATGAACCCTGGTTGAGGGCGAAGTAAGGAAGCAATCGAGACCGCGACTATGCGTCGATTTTTCTACAGAAACTTCATTTAGATTCTTTAGGGTTTCAGTAAAAGCTATGAGAGCTACGGTAAAGCACATCCAAAAGGCTCAGTTCTATAAAATTCCTATAATTCCTATGGCGCTTGAGTATCAGAGGTTAGTTATAACTTGCGATTTCAATAGATTGCGGCAGACGCTTCAACCCCTAGGACTGGCGGCGGCTATAGTAGCAGCGACCCTAGGCGCCACTCCGGGGCAGGCACAAACCCCAGTTGCGCCCTCCACTCCTCCCATCCCTTCAGTTTCTCCATCTCCTTCTGCCTCCCCAGCGCCTTCAGCTAACCCCGTAACGCCCCGTCCGGCAACGCCATTGACCCCCAGCCGCCTCGATGTGCCGCGCACTCAAGTGCCTACGACGGGCTATCAAGAGGAGGAATACCGGCTTGGAGCAGGTGATCAAATTGGGCTAAATGTCTTCGATGTCCCCGAATTAAGTGGTGCTCAGGGGCAATACGTGGTGCTAATTGATGGCTCTGTTAACTTGCCTTGGGTCGGTAAACTCAAGCTTCAAGGGTTGACGCTATCGGCGGCTTCTGACCGATTAGAGGAAGCTTACGCGCCTTACGTTCGCAACCCTATAATCACCGTCAATCTTTTGACCGCCCGGACGCTTCGGGTGAATGTGGTTGGAGCGGTGAAACGTCCAGGGCCTTACATTATTAGCCCCCAAGGGCAGACGAACCAAATTTTGGTTGGCGATGCAGCGGTTGCGGGTGGCAGTGTTGCCAGCCAATGGCCGACGGTGACCCAGGCGCTACAGCAGGCAGGCGGCATCACCCAATTGGCTAACCTGCGTGAGGTGCAAGTCAATCGCCCTCAGCCCGATGGCTCCCAGCAAACGATTAAGGTTAACCTTTGGGAACTGCTACGATCGGGGCAAATTCAGCAAGATATTGCCCTGCGCGATCGCGACACTCTGCTGGTGCCCCAATCCGCCTTCGTCAGTGCCGAAGAAGCCCTGCTCAACGGTTCTTCTAGCTTTGCCCCTGCTACTATCTTAGTGAATGTAGTGGGAGAGGTTAAGGCTCCAGGCACGGTTGAAGTTGCACCTAACACGTCTTTGAATCAAGCGCTGTTAACGGCAGGTGGCTTTGAAAGTGCCAGAGCCAGACGGAAAGACGTCATCTTGATTCGTCTCAATTCTGATGGTTCGGCGGTTCGGCGAACGATTCCGATCGACTTAACTGCGGGTATTAATGAAGAAACTAATCCCTCGCTGCGAGAGTTTGACACAATTGTGGTAGGACGGTCAGGGATAGCTCAAACGGGCGATACGCTCGACAACTTCTTTAGACCCCTGGGGAATATCTTCGGAATCTTCAACGTCTTCGATGACTTATTCAATAACAATAATTAATCGATTTTGGTTAGACGGTTGAAAGATGTGAGTGATTAAACCTCTGGTTTTCCTGAGGAATAGACGATTAGAGCTAATTAAAGCCAAACAGAGGGCAACATGGAGACAGAGCAGACATCTCAAAGCTTGGCACCCGTCATGAGGGCTAGACCCCCGCTGATGCAGCCACTGCCAGATATAGAGGATGGCGATAATCTCCCGAATCGAGGGATAAACCTGCGATCGCTGGGCAGAACCCTACAGCGACAGGCGCTTTTAATCGCAGGAGTTACTACCGCTATTACCGTTGCTGCTGCTTGGCAAGCCATGCGCATCCCAGACGTTTATCAAGGCGACTTCCAAATTTTGGTGGAGCCAGTCTCCAACGAAGCAAGAGCGGTTGACCCCTCTAACTTGACTCGAAACGCTCCGGGCGGCGTTCCTGACCGAGAGAATTTCTCGGTGGACTACCCAACCCAACTTGAGATTTTGCAAAATCCTACCCAACTGAACCAAATTGTTCAGGAAACCCAAACCCAGTTTCCTGAATTTACCTACGAAGATCTCAAAGAAGGGTTAAAAGTAGAACGGCTGGCACGCGAAGATAGCCCAGACCCTACTAAAATCATCAAAGTGACCTTTGAAGGCAGTAATGAAGCGCTTGTCCAGAAGGTCTTAAAGGTAACTGCTGCTCGCTATCTCCAATATAGTTTGGAAGAACGCAAAACTCGCTCAGGAGAAGGGATTAAGTTTATTGATGACCAATTGCCTGAAGTCAAGCAACGGGTCAACAATCTCCAGAATGATTTGCAAAATCTGCAACAGCAATACGGACTGATAGACCCAGCGACGCAAGGTGGGCAACTATCTACGCGGATTAATGAAATCACGACTCAGCAGCTAGAAACTCAGCGAGAACTGGAGGAACAGCGGATTCTGTATGCCAATTTACAGCGACAGTTGCAGTTATCTCCCAATGAGGCGATCGCCGCTTCTGCGTTGAGCGAAGATCCAACGTACCAAGCTTCTAAAGCCTCTCTCCAAGAAGTTCAAACCCAGATTGCTACCGAACTTGCCCGCTTCAACGAAGAAGCCCCCCTCGTCAAGTCTCTACGAGAACGCGAAAAGAATATCCTGGCGCTAATGACGGGGCAAGCTCAAGCCGTGATTGGGCAAAATCTTAAAGGCAGCGTCGGCAATTCACAGATGTCAGCCTTTCAAAACTCAGTCCGGATTGGGCTGATTGGTCAGATGGTGACAGCAGGTAACCAGATCCAAATGTTGGAAGCTCGAAATCAGTCAGTTAATCGGGCTAAAGGCGCATTTGACGGACGACTTCAGCGGTTCCCCGCAGTTGCCCGTCGTTACAATGACCTGACCCGCGAATTGCAGATTTCTACCGAAACCCTTAGTCGCCTCCAAACTCAGCAAGAATCGCTGCGAATTGAAACCGCTCAGACCGAAGTGCCCTGGGAACTTGTCTCTGATCCCCTGGTTCCCCGCGACAAAGATGGCAACCCGGTTCCTCTTCCTTCTCAAGCTTCTCGCTGGGTTTTGGGCGGTGTTGCCCTGGGCTTGCTGCTTGGTTCGCTGCTGGCACTGCTCCTAGAAAAATATCGCAACGTCTTCTACTCTGTTGAAGATATCCAAGAGAGCATTCAACTGCCCCTAGTTGGCATCATTCCGTTCTCTAGAGGCGCAAAGCAGGCGCTCGACTTTCCCTCAACCTTCGGTACAGTCGATGACCTGGCGGTTAGCGATAGCCGTTTAGGAACTGCCTCCTTCCGGGAGGCGTTTAGCGACCTTTATTCCAACATTCGGCTTTCTGAACCGCCTATTCGTTCGTTAATGGTGGCTTCCCCAGAGTCGGGCGATGGCAAAACTACGATCGCAGTTTACCTGGCTCAAACTGCGGCTGGAGCAGGACAGCGAGTGCTATTGGTAGACACCAACATGCGCCAACCCCAAGTTCACAACCGTTTGGATGTGCCTAACACGGGCGGATTGAGTGGAGTGCTTGCCCGCAACTTTAATGTCGAAGAGTTGGTTCAACAGTCGCCCCTAGATGACAACCTCTATGTGCTCACGGCGGGCCCTGCGGTGCCAGGTTCGGCTCGGCTCCTCGGCTCTGACCAAATGAAGCGGCTAATGGAGAAATTCCAGCAGCAGTACGATCTGGTCATTTATGATACTCCTCACCTTTATGGATTAACAGATGCTAGTTTCTTGACCACTCAAGTGGATGAGATCTTGATGGTAATTGCCGCTAACCGCACCAACCGCATCTCGGTTGAGCGAGTGCTGAGTAAGCTCATGACCTTACGCTTACCCAGCATCAGTATGGTGACCAACTATCTCCGAGAGCACAATAGCCCAACTGCCCAGAACCGCAGCAATGCAGCGCTCAATCGTCGGTAGAGGCAGTCTTTTGAATGCTAATGCCTCGTCAAGCTCATTGCTGGCGAGGTTTTTCGTTGGGGAACGGGCTTAGCAATTAACGTAATAATGGTCACTTCGGGGGGGCAAAACAGCCGTCCTGGTGCGTAGGTACCCAGCCCCCGATTGACGTAAAGCAGGTTCGTGCCCACTGAGTGCAAGCCCTCCGACCATTCCCAGTGACGCACGATGCGATCGCTATTATTTCGTGAAAATGGAATCCACGGGTGCAAGAAGGAAGGGAGATGAGTTTTACCTAGCTCTAGCCAGCCTGCTACTGGTCCTAGACCCGGCACCACGATCTGTCCGCCGTGGGTATGACCCGAAAGCTGTAAATCGACTCGCCAAGCTTGTAGCGGCGCGGCAGTGTCGGGATTGTGGGAGAGAACCAGTCGTGGCACCGAGGCAGGGATTTTGGAAAAAACCGAAACCGGATCAAACTCGCGTGACCAAAAATCTGCTAAACCCACAACCGGGAATTCCGACCCCCAAGGGTAAGCAATTTGATTCCAGAGAACATGAATACCGACCTGGGTTAAAGCATCGGTGACGGTAGCTTTGAAACCGGGACGGTAATGATCGTGGTTGCCCAGCACGGCATAGACGCCGAGCTGGCTTTGAAGCTGCTGGAGCGATCGCGCTAATGTTTCCATAGGCGTAGTGGAGTCAGTAATATAGTCGCCCGTGAGTACCACTATATCGGGCTGGGCATGGTTGCTGGTGGCGATCGCCTTGGTCAGCATTTCTTGAGACAACCTGAGTCCGTCGTAGTGCAAATCCGAGAGTTGCACCAGCCGAGTTCCCTCCAAAGATTCGGGTAAACCCGCGATTTCAATCGTCAGTCTTTCGACACTTAATGAGCCTGACAGAATCTTGTGCATAGTGCCGGAGATTACTCCTAATCAGTAATAAGTTTGCTTGTAGTAGGAATAAAGACCTGCAACAAATTTTGTAGGGACAATACTTTAAAGTTTAGCCTCTGCGAGAAGACGCTGAGTAGGGTAAAAAGCTGACTTCTAAAAGACGATTTCAAGCTGATTTACCCTAATACTGAAAAACAGCAGATATTCTGTAATACCCATTGCCTTAAGTTGTAAATACGGGTATTTTTTTATACCTTAAAAGTGCTTAGGGAGTAGCAATGAAATAACGTCCCGATCCGCCCCCTAAATCTCCCAATTCTGGGGGACTTTGAAAGGCTCGGAAGTCCCCCAGAATTGGGAGATTTAGGGGGCTAGAAAGCTAACGCATCCCATTGGGACTTTATTTCAATGCAGATCCCTTAAGTGATTTGATATCAAGAAGGTTTAAGATGTCTTTGCCGAATTCGTTAGATTTTCATTGGATCTTTATTGGTCAAGTCATTGTTAATAATTTTTTATGCGAAACTGCACAAAGACGGATATTCTTCGGCAATATGGTGCTAAAGGCAACTATTTGGAAATACACTTTATTTTTGTCCACTCTTTGAATTTTTGAGCAGTTTGAATAAACTGAGTGGGAAGCATTACTCAAGAATTTGGGCAAGTTCTAAAGTGTGCGGTTAGTTCGTGCCTACCTGAATGTAGAGACTTAATTAGATGGCTGTAGTTTTGCAAATTGACAATCGTTCAATCACGGCTGAAGAAATCTTGCCTTTGTTGGCAGGCTATCAAATGATGCCGCGATTTGTCCAAGAGATTTTAATTGACCAGGCGATCGCGTCTATAGAGTGTACTCCCGAAGAAAATGCCCAGGCTACAGAACATTTCCAGACCCAAAATGAAATTGCCTCAGAAGAAGATCGCCAAGCCTGGTTAGGGCGATACGGCATGAACTCTCAACAGCTCGACTCCCTCGCCACACGGGAGCTGCGGATCGACAAATTTAAGCAAAAAGTTTGGGGTCAGAAGGTCGAGTCTTATTTCCTCAGCCGTAAAAACCAGTTAGATAAAGTTATTTACTCGTTGGTGCGCACCCAAGATGTAGGCATTGCCCAAGAAATTTATTTTCGGGTGCTAGAAGGCGAACAAACCTTTGCCGAATTAGCACGCACCTACTCTCAGGGCCCGGAGGCACAAACCGATGGGTTGATTGGACCTGTAGAACTGAGTGTGCCGCACCCCGTGTTAGCACAGTTGTTAAGCCTCAGTCAGCCTGGTCAAATTAGTGCGCCAACCCGTGTGGGTGAGTGGCTAGTGCTGGTTCGTCTGGAGAAATTTATCCCGGCACAATTAGATGACCCGATGCGTCGTCGATTACTTGATGAATGCTTTAACACTTGGCTACAAGAACAACTCTCGAAGCTTCAGCCCCTGGCTATTAATACTCTCGCCCCCAGCGCCCCATGACTTATACAAAATCTACTGTCCAAGAATTCCTGGCGACTGTCCCCCCTTTCGACCAACTCTCTTCGGCAACCCTCGACTTTTTAACCGAGCGAATGCAGATGTTGCGCTATCGCATGGGTCAGGCGGTGCTGGTGCGCGACAAAATGCCGGCGCAAGTGTCGGTGCTGTATCAAGGTCATGTTCGATCGCTTGCCTATGATCCTCGAACACAGCGCCCCGTTACCTTGGGCATTTTGAAGCCGGGAGACATTTTAGGCTGGGTCGGTTTGGTGCGGGGCGTGCCTTGTGAAACGGCGATCGCTTCCACTGAAACCATCTGTCTCACGCTCTCTGCCGCTGACTTCATGCTGTTGTTAGAGCGGGAACCCGAACTGGCGATCGCCTTTCGTAAACAGTGTCCGCTGATTGAAGTCTTTGATCTACTGGGCGCAGAGCTACATCGGCAGGCAAATGGCGATGCCAACCTGAAAGAACTGGCATTCCAAGCCGAAACCGAAGCCGTGGTGTGCAACATTCCCCCTGGTAGAATTCCCGTCCATCAGCTAGAGTCTGACCGAATTTGGCTCGTCAGCGGCGGCGGCAAAGTGAATGACTTACCCGTTAGCGGTCGGGTCGATACAGTCAACGGGACTGACTTAGAGGTGACTGGCGACCAGGCAGCTCGGCTGATCGGTTTTCCGGTCTCCATGACCGAGAAGATTGATATTGATACTGAAGAGCCGATGGATGAGGCAAAAGCCGTCCATGCTGAAGTTGTCGATATTCCCTATGCCCCCGATCGTCCTCCTGAGCCTGATCCAGCGTACAGCGGCAGGAATTTCAACGACTCCCAAACCCCGCAAAAGTATCCCCACGTTCGGGGGCGAGGACAGTTGGATTCAGCAATGGCTTGTATTCAAATGCTTTGCTTGCACCTTAATATGCCTTTCCGCAAAGATGTGATTCGGCGCGTGTTAGTCAATCAGCAACAGCGAAGTGGCGAAATTTCCCTGGAGCTTTGTGGTGCTGTCTCGGAAATGCTGGGTTTGCACGCTCAATTAGTCACCGTCCCTGCCAACGCCGTCGGTCGGTTAGAAGCGCCGGCAATGGTGATGTGGCAAGAGAATGTGGCGCTGTTGTATGAGGTTAGCGAGAAAGAGCTAGTGATTGGCGTGCCCGAACTAGGCATCATTCGGCGCAAGCCTGCTGAGTTTGCCTCGACCTGGGGCGATCGCGGTGAGGTTCTGCTGATTAAGCCCACGTCTCAAACGCCTCAAAAGCGGTTCAGCCTGGAGTGGTTTTTGCCTGCTGTTCAAAAGCATCGTAAGGTACTGTTTGAGGTATTTGTCGCTTCGTTTTTTGTGCAGCTCTTTGCCCTCGCCAATCCGCTTATGGTGCAGGTGATCATTGATAAAGTGATTGTGCAAAATAGTGCGGATACGCTGAATGTATTGGGGATCTTCTTAATTGGACTAGCGATCGCCGAAGCCATTCTCACCACTTTGCGAACGTACCTGTTTGTAGACACCACTAACCGCATCGACATGGCGCTGGGGTCAGAGATTATTGACCATCTGCTGCGTCTGCCCCTTCGCTACTTTGAAAAGCGCCCCGTGGGTGAACTGGCGACCCGAATTAACGAACTAGAAAATATTCGGAGTTTCCTAACGGGGACGGCTCTAACCGTGGTGCTAGATGCCATCTTCTCCGTCATCTACATCGTGGTCATGCTGTTTTATAGCTGGCTGCTGACGCTGGTTGCGTTGGCAACAGTGCCGTTGTTTATTCTGCTGGCGGTCGTCGCTTCGCCCCTGATTCGGAATCAACTGCGGGTTAAAGCCGAGCGCAATGCCGAAACCCAGTCTTACTTGGTGGAAGTTGTCTCTGGGATTCAGACTGTCAAGGCTCAGAACATGGAGCTGCGAGCCAGATGGCAGTGGCAGCAACGCTATGGTCGGTATGTCAGCGCTGGCTTTAAGACGGTTCTAACTTCAACCACGGCAGGTTCGGCGAGTAACTTCCTCAACCAGCTTTCGGGCTTGCTGGTGCTGTGGGTGGGGGCTTCCTTAGTGCTAGATCAGCAAATGTCTTTAGGTCAACTGATCGCCTTTCGGATTATTTCAGGCTACGTGACTAGCCCATTATTACGGTTGGCGCAACTTTGGCAGAACTTCCAAGAAGTGGGGCTGTCGATTGAGCGCTTGAGCGACATTGTAGACGCCGAGCCTGAAGCTAATGAACTCGATCGCCAAAACATTCCCATGCCTCCGATTGTCGGGAACGTGCGGTTTGACGATGTGCTATTCCGGTTTGGCACGAGTGGACCCTGGCAGCTTAACGGCGTCAGCTTAGATTTTGCCGCTGGTTCTTTTGTCGGCATCGTCGGGCAGAGCGGTTCGGGGAAGAGTACGATGATGAAGCTCTTGCCTCGTCTGTACGACTTGGAATCTGGACGGATTGTGATTGACGGTTACGATATTGCCAAGGTGGAGCTGTACTCGCTGCGGCAACAGGTCGGCATTGTGCCCCAAGATACGCTGCTATTTGATGGCTCTGTTCAGGAAAACATTGCTCTCACTTGCCCTAACGCTTCCTCTGACGAAATTATTAAGGCTGCTAAAGCGGCGGCGGCTCACGAATTTATCATGGAGCTGCCCAATGGATACAATACTAGGGTTGGAGAGCGGGGTTCGGCTTTATCGGGGGGACAGCGCCAACGAGTGGCGATCGCCCGAACTGTCCTTCAAAATCCTAACTTACTGATTTTGGATGAAGCCACCAGCGCCCTAGATTACGACTCTGAGCGCCAGGTTTGCCTCAATCTGGCTGAAGTATTTCAAGATCGAACTGTATTCTTTATTACGCACCGCTTGAGCACGATTAAAAATGCAGACGTGATTCTGCTGATGGATAAAGGATCAGCCGTTGAGATGGGTTCCCATGACGAACTCATGGCGTTGAAAGGACGGTACTTCTGTCTGTATCAACAACAAGAATCTGAAATGTAATTTCGCTGCTCGTCTATATCCCAGTTAAAGGAGGCTCAGGCAATGGTTAATAAGCAAAATGGTAATGGCAATGGTAAAGGCGTTGGTAAAGCCGTCAATGGCAACGGTAAAGCCAATGGTTCTCGTTTGGCTTTAGCCGTTGACCCCTCTACGAAAGTTCAAGCGGGCGCGTCAGATGCGGGGCAAATTACCCGAACCGAAGTCTTCGATCAGCCTGTGGTATTGCAGCAAACTAGCCTTTGGTCGCGGGCGATCGTGTGGGGAATTGTCGGGGTAACGTCTTTTGTCATCCTTTGGGCTTGCTTCGCCAAAATTGACGAAGCCGTGCCTGCTCCCGGACAGCTCAAGCCCCAAGGTAGCGTCCAGCCTGTGCAAGCTCCGGTGGGCGGCGTGGTGGAAGAAATTTTGGTTAAAGACGGTCAGCGGGTGAAGCGGGGCGATGTGCTGATTCGCATGGATACAACGGCGGCTAAGGCAGAGCAGAAGTCTAATTCTCAGGTTTTGGCATCTTTAGAGCGCCAGAATCAGTTCTATCGTTCTCAGTTAGGGGGCATCAATGCACCTGCTGTGGGCGTGAACGTTCCTCCAGAAGTTTTGGCTCTGACGACCAACCGCGCTGCTTTAATTGACGAAAATCGCCTGTACGAAGCTCAGCTCAATGGCGATTTGACTGCCGCAGGGTTGTCTACAGCTCAACGGGTGCGAATTCAGGCGGGCTTGCGGGAGTCGGGGACTCGGTCTTCGGCGGCTCAGTTTGAGGTGGCTCAGTTTCAACAGCAGCTGAGCCAAGCCAGGAGCCAGCTTGTCGCTGCGCAGAAAAATCTCACCATTGATGAAAATATTTATAAACGACTCAAGGATCTTTCCCTAGAAGGCGGCATCGGAACGCTGCAAGTCGATCGCCAGGAGCAGCAACTTTTAGAGTCGCGTAAAGAGGTCGATCGCCTGACTCAAGAAATGGCGCGGCTGGAATATGCGATCGCTGGAGCCAGCGAGAAAATGCAAAACACGATGGCGGTGACGGATACCGATGTATTGGGCAAAATTGCCGAAAACCAAAAGCAGTTAGCCAGCATTGATACTCAGTTGAATAAGGCGATCGTGGATAACGATGCACAAATTTCTGAGCTAAAAAACAAGCTGAGTCAGACGATGGTCACCTTGAAATATCAAGAACTACGCGCCCCAGTAGACGGCGTTGTGTTTGACATGAAAGCTAAGGGTATCGGATTTGTTGCCACCACCAGCGAACCCATTGTGCAGATTGTGCCCGGTAATGGGTTGTTGGCTGAGGTCTATGTAACGAATGCGGATGTGGGTTTCGTCCGCAAAGGCATGATTGTCGATGTGCGGGTTGACTCGTTCCCATTCAGTGAATTTGGTGACATTAAGGGCGAGGTGATGCAAATTGGCTCTGATGCATTGCCGCCTGACCCAGAGCATAATTTCTATCGTTTCCCGATCAAAATCAAGCTCGACAAGCAGTTTATTGAAACGGCTGGACAAGAAATTGCAGTGCAGTCGGGGATGTCAGTAAGTGCCAACATCAAGATTCGTAAGCGGACGGTGATGACGATTATTACCGATCAGTTTACTCGCAAGGTAGATAGCTTCCAGAATGTGCGGTAGAGCAGAGAGCAGAGTTAAGCGGCATTACCTAAAAGGATGTGTGAAGAGCGTCGATGTGACATTAGGTGTAAGGGCGTAGCATTCGGGTGAACATTTTGGTAAGTCCAAGAACTTTTTAGGGCGTTGCTGAATAAAAGTATGAATCCCTTCAAAGTCCCTTTCCTTCAGGAGAGGGATTTAGGGAGAGGTCTATCTAGCTGCGTTGCCGACTCAACCTAACCCCTAACCCCTTCCCTAAGAGGGCAGGGGAACTGGATTTTAGCAACGCCCTTTTTAGCCGAATGCCACGCCCCTACAAGTGATTGGCGATACTTTTTACTTTAAACATCCTCTAATCGGCAACGCTGGAGAAGGTTCAGTCGTCTATCCGGTTTCTGAAAAGGTAGACCTGTATTCTGGAGGGTGAACCTTACCTGAAGAAATTTGTGAGTAAAATTTTTAAGACTGCTGAGGCTACATTGTTGCTCCTGGCAATGTTCTCTGCTCCTGCGATCGCCCACAAAGTCCAAGTCTCCGGCGATGTTGCTGGAACCTGGCACGTTAACCCTCGCGACAATCCTAGGGCAGGAGAGTCTACGAAGGTTTGGATCGCCTTGACTCGGAAGGGTGGCGAGGTTTTGCCGTTGGAGCAGGCAAGTTGTAAATTAGCCGTCTATTCGCAGCCCTATACTAAAGGCGATCAGCCGATTTTACAGCCAGAGTTAAAGGCGATCGTGGCTGAGAAATATCAAGGGATTCCGGGCGCGGATGTTGTGTTCCCGGCACCCGGATTGTATGAGATGGAGCTGAGCTGCACGCCTAATCAGACTGGAGAGTTTGAAGCGTTTGAGATGCAATCGGAGATAACAGTGGCGTCTGGGGCAGGGCAAGCGCCTGGAGCTTCACCAGCGGTGTCGTCTGCTGTGGAAAAGGATATGGCTACTATGAGTGATGAGGATATGGCGATGATGAATCATGAGGGGCAAGCGCAGACAAATTGGGGAGGAATTGGGGTTGGAGTGGCGATCGCGGCTGTTATAGGTTTTGGGGTTTGGAAGGTGTTGGAGAATCGGTCGATGAAGAAGTGATTTTTTGTGGGGGTGAGGGCGAGGATTTTGGGGTAGTCATTGCGGTGTACGGGTAGGCACGGGGGCGCTACCCGTACGGGTTAGGGGAGTTGGGCGCGGATGGCGGTGATGATGTGTTCGTTGGCTTTTGGGAAGGGAAATTGGTCTAGGTCTGCGACGGTGACCCAGCGGATTTCGTCGCATTCGATCGCCTGAGGAATACCGCTGAGATGCTGGCAGTGGTGAACGTTGAGGGTAACGCGGAAGTGGGTGTAGGCGTGGTCGAGGGTCATGAGGCGATCGCCCACCTGAATTTCAATCCCTAATTCCTCACGAATTTCTCGAACAATACATTCTTCTATCATTTCGCCAGGTTCTACTTTGCCGCCTGGAAACTCCCAGAGTCCACCGAGCAACCCTTCTTGGCGGCGGCGATCGATGAGGATTTGTCCTTGTTTGTTCCAAATGACGGCAACGCCAATAGATTTATGAGGAATGGCAGCACGGCTTTCGGTCATAGGAATTTCAGATTGTTTGTTCAAATTGTAAGCTTGACAGTGCATTTGCCAGGGGCAACAGAAGCAAGATGGGTTTTTGGGAGTGCAAACGGTTGCGCCTAAATCCATTAGGGCTTGATTAAAGTCGCGGGGGTGCTGCGGGTCGAGCAGTTCAGTAGAGTGTTGCCATAGTGTGTTGAGAGCTTTGTGAGGCGGTACGGGAAGGGCAATGAGGCGGGCAAGCACTCGTTTGACATTGCCATCTAAAATGGGTACGGCTTGGTTGAACGAAGCGCTAAGGATGCCGCCTGCTGTGGTGCGCCCAACGCCGGGTAAGGTGGTAACGACTGCCACCTCGGTGGGGAAGATGCCGTTGTGATGTGACGTAATGACTTGTGCCGCGCGGTGCAGGTTGCGGGCGCGGGCGTAGTAGCCTAAGCCTTGCCATGCTTTAAGGACTTGCTGTTGGTCGGCGGCGGCGAGGGGAGCGATCGCCGGGAACCAGTCTAGCCATCTTTCGTAGTAGGGAATGACCGTTTTTACCTGGGTCTGTTGCAGCATCACTTCCGAAATCCAGATCGCGTAGGGATCTTGGGTTTTTCTCCAAGGCAAAACTCGACCAGAGGTGGCGTACCAGTCGAGTAAAGATTGACGGAGCTGAAGAATCTGTAACATGAGCTAGAAGTAGAGGAGCCGATTTGCTGAGACCGTCAGTCTGCTGTAGCCCTACGCAGACACTTTAGGACAAGCAGCTTAAGCCCGTTGTTGCTTTGACAGCGACATAGTGTCCTAAATGCAATTTCGTAGTGCTACATATCGTCAGCCTACGTCTAAAATGATCATTAGCGCTAGTGAAAACCATGCTGAATTCTATTAATTCGCTTCTCGGTCGTCATCCTGAAAGAATGACTGCAAATGTGGAGATTTATACCTGGCAGACCTGTCCCTACTGCATCCGTGCCAAAATGCTGCTGAAGTGGAAAGGGGTAAAGTTTACAGAACATAAAATTGATGGCAATGAAACGGCACGATCGCAAATGGCTGCGCGATCGCAAAGTAAACGATCCGTCCCCCAAATTTTTGTCAATCAACAGCACATTGGCGGCTGCGATGATTTGTACGGACTGGATGGACAAGGCAAGCTCGATCCGCTGCTGATGGAGGGTTAGAGCGATCGCACCTGAAATTCCGCCGCCGTTGATTGAACACCCCGAATATTTAAAGCACTATGGCTGGATGAAACGAGCGATCGCCCTTGCCACGGCCGCTGGAGAAGCCGGAGAAGTGCCCGTAGGCGCTGTAGTAGTGGATGCTGAAAACAACCTGATTGCCGAGGGCGAAAACCGCCGCGAGCGAGATCATGATCCGACTGCGCACGCTGAGATGCTGGCGTTGCGCTCGGCGGGGCAAGCATTGCAAACCTGGCATCTAGAGGAATGTACGCTCTACGTTACTCTAGAACCCTGTCCCATGTGCGCGGGTGCGTTGATCAATGCGCGACTAGGACTACTGGTGTATGGGGCAGATGATCCGAAGACGGGAGCGGTGCGGACAGTGGCGAATTTGCCGGACAGCGCTTGCTCAAATCATCGGCTATTGGTCATGGGGGGGATTTTGGAAGGGGCTTGTCGGCAACAGTTGCAGGATTGGTTTCGGCAACGGCGGCGGTGAGAGCGATCGCTATTAATCGGCTCTTTTTGTATAGTGCTTGCGCCGCCTGTAGAGAGAAATCTGCGGCGGCGCAATCTGCTTAAGGCTGTTCATCTGAAGAGCTAGCTTGAAACGCTGCTTCAAAATTCATTCTCTGTTCAGCATTACGGAGAAAGTAACCGCTCATCATTGCCGATGCCACCAAACGACCGAGTTGCTGACGGCTAGTGGTGACGGTGACGTCAAAATGCTCTAGGGGCAGAGCGCCTAGCATTCCAATAATGTTGCGTTCCATCACCTGCAAAACCTCTTGAGAGTCAGGCTTAGCAAGCTGGGCGGCTGTCTCAGGACTCATAGATTGGACGTACTGCCAGAGTGGATTACTGGATTCGCCACCTTCAAAAAGCTCTGAAACTTGGTTAGTTGAGTCGTTCATATTCGATGACCTTGTAAGGGCTTTTATCTTGCTTACTAATGTAGCAATTTGTTACAGATCGCTAAAGTGGGCGGAACCGAACTGAACGTGGGGGTTATGCTCACCTACGAACCTGGCGGCTGAACCCAGACGCCTTGAATTGCTCTAGCTTGAGGGGGGTGGGCTGGTTTGCTGGGACGCTGATACGAATCTCAAAAGCGCTTTTGCCAGGAGGGATTTCGGGGACGCCGCCTAGGCGAGTTCGATTTTGCATCACTGAGTTGCCGTTGGCATCGTAAATGCGCCCGAAAATATCGGCATCCATGACGGGTTTACCGGAGATGTTGCTGGCTGTTCCGGTGACAATAAAGCAATTGGCGATCATGCTGCTACCTGAGGCGATCGCCCCCTCGGCAACGTCGGCAGGGCAGTCATGATAGCCAATATTAGAGAGGGGGATTTGAGTGACTGCGAGGGCGACAGGGGCGATCGCCCAACTGCAAACCCACAAGCAGCAAGACAAAGCGACTGCTAAAAATTGAGGTTTTATAGAGCGATGCATAAGCTTTTATAGGAAGATTCTCGACCTTCAGCTTACCTCAAATCTCTCTGGCAAGACGCAGATAGACCGCCAGATTTCGGGCTGCTTCGAGCAGCCCGAAATCTGCGCCGAAGTTAGTCAAGCAGCCCTACGGATGGATCGACTGATGCATTGACCGGAGGAACAGGCAAGCTTGCCGCAGTTTTCGTCTCAGGCTTTTGGTTCAACAACTGCCCCACTTGCCCTATCAACGCCCCCAATTTTCCCTCATCTAACAGCGTATTAATTAACGCTAGACCACTTGTAGACATCAGCAGCTTGCTAATATCTTGCGTGCCGCTGCCGTTCGCGCCCGGAAAAGCATAGACTCGCGCATCACCAATGACGCCAGGTTGGGGAGCCAGCGCTCGAAGAATTTCTGGCAATTTCTCTGAGAGTTCAGGCCAGATGGTTACGAAGGTATCGGCGAGCATCTTGGAGTTTTCTAGGGCGTTTTTGGCAATGACTTGAGCTTGTAGTCCTTCTGATTGGGCGATCGCTCCATCCCGATTGGCATCCGCCAACATCCGAATGGCTTCTGCCTCTAATTCCGCTGCTTCCTTGGCAATTTCTGCCTGCCGCCGCCGCCGATAGACATCAATTTCCACAATGTTTTGGTCTTCAATGCGGCGTTCTTCGGCTTCACGCTGGGCGGCAATGACCGAGAGTTGGCGCTTTCGTTCGGCGCCTTCGACTTCAGTGGCAGTCAAGACTCCGGCTTCGGCTTTAGCGCGTTGGGCTTCGGCTTGGAAGCTTTCTTTACGCTTGTTGGCAAGGGCGATCGCCACGTCTTCCTGGGCAATGCGAGCGAGTTTTTCGGAGTCGGCAATTTGCACTTGGGCATCAAGTCGGCTGGCTTGAACCATGCGTTGACGGGTAATTTCGGCAATTTCTGCTTGCTGTTGCTGAAGTGCTTGCGCCACTTTCAAAAGTTTGTTGCGTTCCTCTAATTCAATATCAGCATCAATTTGGCTTTGTTGAATGCCCAGCTTGCGCCGAATTTCTTCTTCTTCGACAGCTTTTTCTTGCAAAATGCGGGTGCGTTCAGTTAAGGCGGTTTCTTGAGATTTAGCTTCCTGAATTTCTCGTTCTCGTCTAGCCTTAAGCGTTTCAATTTGCAGCTGTTGTTCTAATTGTGCGGCTGCTTTTTCTTGAACAATTTGGAGCGATCGCTTTTGCGCATCTAACTCTTTTTGCTCGATCGCCACCTGCGTCGTTAATTCTACTTCTCGTTTTTGCTGAATCGATCGCTGAATGGTTTCAGTTCGTAGCCGCACACCCTGAACATCGAAGAAATTATTAGTGTCGTAGGTATCACTTTCCTGAATTTCAGAAATGGCGATGTTATTGAGCGTCAAGCCCACCTTACCTAAATCCTGCTGCACTAGGTTCAAAACTTCCTGCGCAAACCCCAGCTTATCTGAATCAATTTCTGCCAAACTCTTCGTTTTTGCCGCTGCCCGAATGGCGTCATCTGCCCGCTTTTCCAGGGCGTTCTTAATATCCTCTGGTGTAATTTTGTTGCCCTGAGAGAGTCTTGCCGCAGCGGTCAGCACATCTCCTTCAGAAGCACTAATGCAGACATAGAAAGTCACCCGCATATCTGCCCGCAAATAGTCTTGCGTGCGAACGGCTAATTTACCAGTTCGCTCAACGTCGATAGAAATTTCTCGCAACGGTACGCGCGTCAACTCATGAAAGCCCGGAAGAACAACGCAGCCGCCATTGAGAATAACGGTTTTTCCTTTGGCAAAGACGCCTCCCGTGCGAACAAATGCCTCGTTGTTGGGGGTGATGACATAAACGCGAGTATATGCCCAAATACTCAGCAGCAAGAGTAAAATCAATCCACCTGCAATTCCTGGAAAGATCAGCATGGGACTGAGTTGACCCACGACAGGCTGACGGGGTGTGGGCATGATTTGAGCGGTGATCGGGCGGGGAATTTCGGAGTGAAATAGATCGACCTCATCAATGGAAACCGTGGGCAGAGTTTGGATAAATGTGAGCCAAAATAACATATGCAAATTACCTAGCGAGAAGAGTATGTACGAAACCAATGATCTTGGTCGGAACTATCTTGACAAATAACAACGTAGGCGTCGGCAGTTTGTTCAATCACTAAAACCTTGATGCCGCGCTCAGGAATAACGGTTGCCCAATCAGGCAAAATGGCGTTAACGGTGACCAGGTTGCGGGCAGAATCTAGCACATCGACTTGACCAACTTTCCCCTCAGATGCCAGGGGAATACGGGCAGTGCTGACCGAACCGATGCAACCAATGAGGCGATCGCCACTCGTCTCTTCGCCAAACGCCGTAAAAATCTTACCCACAGGTTTGGCAATCTGCCCCCCCAACACCAAAGCACCTACCAATGACCCCACCAGCACTATGCCCCCGCCACCGATCCAAACATTGACCATCCAGCCCAGCAAACCCCACAAGCTTAAATCGGTAGCCAACAGCAAAATTAGAGGCGCTTTCCCAATTCCTAGCCATCCTAAAGTTTGAGCCAGGTTGAAGTCCCCATCTCCGTCTGCATCTGCGTCTACGTCTGCATCTGCGTCTACGTCTGCATCTGCGTCTACGTCTGCATCGCCATCGCCATCGCCGCCCCCAGAAACAATAACAAACACAAAGAGCGCTACGCCCATTCCCAGCAGTATCCAGTAGGGCAGGTTAGAAAAATCAAAAAGAGGCATAGGGTTTATGGAGGATTGGCGGACAGGGGAAGAAGTTCGTCACAGGTTACCCCCCTTCTGCTAGTTCATTACTCATCTAGAATAGGGTATGGGTTAAAACGACAAGTTTTGTAATATTTCTCAAATCTCATGCAACTTAAACGAATTGGGCATGTTGCCATCTGTGTCAAAGATCTCGTAGAATCCGCTCAGTTTTATCAAAAATTGGGCATGGAACTGGTTTGGCAAGATTCAGATTGGGCATATTTGAAGGCGGGTGAGGATGGCTTGGCGTTGCTGAGTCCGCAGTATGAGCAGGCAGGCCCGCACTTTGGGTTTATGTTTAGCGATCGCGCCGAAGTAGAAGCAGCATACGATCGCCTCGAAGCCGACGGGGTTCACCTCACGCCTATTCACGAACATCGAGACGGGACGGCTTCTTTTTACGGGCGCGATCTCGACAATAATTGGTTTGAATATTTATACGAACCAGTTGCGAGTTAAGTTAAGAAACCGGGGAAATCTTCTCTTTTTTCATTACGATAAAGAAGTATTCCTCAGGCGGCGTTGATTTATGGAGTGGCAAGAAGTTTATGGCAACTGGGTGTTGGTTCCCCCTCGTCCCCTGGCGATCGCCCATTTCCTGGGTGGCGCCTTCGTTGCTGCTGCGCCCCAAGTCACCTACCGGGCACTGCTAGAGTTTTTGGCAAGTCAGGGCTTTGCCGTTGTTGCGACTCCATTTGTCAATACTTTTGACCATGCGGCGATCGCCAAACGGGTTATGCGCAACTCTAATCTAGCGTTTGATTATCTTGAAAACGAGGTAATTAAGCGCCGACTGCCGATCTATGGAGTGGGTCATAGCATGGGCTGTAAGCTGCATGTGCTGATTGGCAGTTTGTTCCCTCAAGAGAGAGCTGGGAATGTTCTAATCTCGTTCAATAACTATCCCGCTAAACGTTCCATTCCGATGTTGGAACAGATGACCCAATTCTCCCAAGGGGCATCTCAATTTGCGTCTCAATTTGCATCTCAGTTTTCTTCGCAAATCCCGGCTCAATTTCTTCCTCAGTTTGTTGCACCTGACTTAAACGTGGAGTTCACTCCCTCTCCCGAAGCAACCAATGAGCTAATTGCGACCCAATACCAAGTTCGTCGCAACTTGCTCATTAAGTTTCGCAATGATGATATCGACCAAACGCGATCGCTCCACACAGCATTATTAGAGCGCTTTCCCGACCTAACATCTGTCCAAATTCTTAAAGGCAGCCATACGACGCCGCTAGGGCACGACGTTAATTGGAAGACCACAGAATTTTCGCCGTTAGATGCGATCGGGCAATTTGTCCGGCAAGAAGTCTACCGCGATCTTAATCAGCTTAAAGCAACCATTTTGCTATGGTTAGACCCGGCTGGAATGCGCGATCGCTAGTTGAGATAGCCAGTTCTGCGTCAGATAAGGAGACTGTAACTGGATGATGTTAAGATGCTGATATTCTGGCTGTTGAAACAGAAGGGGATATTTTCGTCGATTCTTCGAGTACGTGGTGATCATCCACCAAAGAACGGAATCTCGATCAAAGAAGGTTTTTCTAAAGCTTTCGTAGTTGCCGTTACAGCATTCTTCTTGGGTAATCATGCGACTGATAGCTCGCTGTAGCGATCGCCCAAAAACAATGCGGAACGGATAATTAAGCCAAATCACGGTATCAGCTCGGCTCCAAACTGTATCTCGAACTTTGCTGTAATTGCCATCTACAACCCAGCGATCGCCTTGTAATGCCCGCCTCACTCGCTCTTGAAATACGTCAGTTGAAACGCTTGTCCAGTTGGGTTCCCAATGGAGTCGATCTAATTCTACATGGGATAATTCACAGGTTTTGGCAATCTTTCGTGCTAACGTCGTTTTGCCTGATCCACTGGTGCCGACGACCGAAATGCGCTGACCGATAGAGATTGCGTTGCTCATATTAGGATGCTGTAGAACAAGAACAAGCTTGAGAAAGTAAGCCAATGAATTACAAAGATATCATTACACTGGAACCGGGCAAAAGAGGCAGTAAACCTTGCATTCGAGGGATGCGGATGACCGTCTATGATGTTTTAGAGTATTTGGCTACAGGGATGTCTCACTCAGAAATCTTGCAAGATTTACCCTATCTCAGATCTTGCACCTTTCTCAATAGCCCACCCTCGAATGAATTCGGGGCTAATAGACAAAACCCATTAAAATGGGTTGAAAGCCAGTCTGCCCAGTTCTTGAGTCCGTTTCAACGGACTTCGTTGCGTTAGCCCGGAATTTCAATTCCGGGTGGGTGTTGCGAGTGGTGCAAGATTTCCCCTATCTTACAGAAGAGGATATTCTTGCCTGTCTTAGCTATGCTGCTGATCGAGAAAAAGTATCGATGTTTGTCAAAGTATGTGGAAGCTAGCATTTCTACAAACATTCTCACTTTGTTTTAGCCTCATCCTCGACTTTTAGCTACTACCCAGATTCTGCCCTATTTCCTATGCTCTTGTCAGGGTTAGGATTTTGGCTATGGTTAATGATGACTGGAAAATACGGACGATCGCCAGCCAGCCAGAAGCGGCAACGGCGATCGCTAAATTGGCGAAGCAAATCTTGAAAAATCCATTACAGTTGCAGCAGTTGGGCGATCGCGTTTATGAACTGTTGCAGCAAGATTTACGCATTCAGCAAGAACGAAGTCGTGGGTATGGAAGGCGCTTCTAATGACCATTAATGAACTGAATTACGTCACAAGTAACCGCTTTTATGTCGAAATTGAAAGCACCATTACCGCCTGCTTTAGCGAATGTTCGGGATTGGGAATGCAAATCAAAAAAGAAACGTTTATGGAAGGCGGCGTTAACGATCAACAGCGAATTATTTTAGGACAAACTGAATTTACCGATGTCACTTTAAAGCGAGGTATAACAAGCGACTTATTATTTTGGACTTGGATTAGCAAAATCCTAACCCCTCGCAACGGCGGCACAGCTACCTCTAATCATCGTCGCAACGTCAACATTTTGACCTTTAACCAAGCTGGTGAAACGATGCAATGCTGGACGTTAATTGGAGCCGTTCCTCTGGTGTGGAAAGCTCCCTCGTTGACAGCCGATAGCTCTAGTGTTGCCATTGAAGAATTGACCCTTGCCTACGAAGGCTTAAAGGTGGTTGCAAGTTCGGGCGGCGGCGGTGCCACCATGTTAACGGGTCGCGGCACTTCTGGGTATTTCTCAAGTAATTAGGAGCCAGAAAATCCATGTCAGAACCCGATCGTATTACTGCTGATCAGGCTCCTTCCTTAGAGCCATTGGGGATTAAAGAGCCGTTGCGATCGCCGACTGCGTTGGGGCAATCTAAGTTTTTGATGCCGCTAGGGTTGCGATCGCTATCGGTGTTGCAGCCAATTGCCGTGCATCCGCAAGGAGATGATTTCGATTTTTCTTCGATTCAAGCTGCTGAACCTACCGATTTTCAAGGGTCAGAACCTCCGCCTAGCCTGCAACTTTCTAGCCTGCCAGAACTAAGGAATGCAGAGGGCGATCTGTTCGAGATCCCTGAAAGCGATCGCCCTCCAAAGACTAACAATCATCAACCCCAGGTAGCTACCCCGCCAAAGTCTCATCCAGGCACGTCGCTACCCCGCCCAGTGAAAGGGGTCGTTCAATTCTTCAAGTCTGTTCTAGGACGTCAAGATTCGCCTACCCCAGAAAAAACTTCCGCCCCAGAGTCTCCATCTCGTGCCAACTCCCTACAGCCTCTTTCCGATGTGCCGTCCCTTATTCAGCCGCAGTGGGATGATGCTAATCTATCAGAGTTGCCCCAAGTTACAACCGCACCAGAACCTGCACTCCCATCCTTCGTTAGCAATCCTTACTCTGTCATTCAGCAACGCCTGGGTTCAAATTTAGATATTCAGCGACAGGCAGAAGATCTGAGAGGAGAAAAGCCGAACATTCAGGCTGCGATTCAGCAGCTTCCAGTTTCAAATTTAGAGACTCAGCAACGGGCAGAAAATGAGGCAATAAACTTTGCAGAAGATACTATTTCTCCGGTTGTCGGTCAATCTCTGCTGCCGAAAAATGCTACTTCTTCGGCTGTCGATAGTCAACCTCTGGTAGCTGATTATTCAGAGGCGATCGCGCCTACTACTCAATTTAATTTAGAAAATGCACCAGGCTTAAGACCACAGAAAATTAGCTCAGAGAATTTTCAAATTCCAGCCTCAGATACTATTCAGTTACATCAGGAAGATGCATTAGAGCAAGAACCGCTCCCATCATTTTTACAGGAGCGAGTCTCGCTAGAGAACTCAATCAGCTCCTTAGAAATTACAGTACCAGACACAGGTTTAGCAACCTCTGCAAGAAAGAAAGATGTAGACGTTTCCAAAGTTGAAACAGTAGAATTTTCAAAAATTCAACGGCAGCCAGTAGAGCAGAGTATTATTCCTGTTCAACCTATTTCTTCAACAGAAATTCCCCCGAATATCGAGCCAGCCATACAACTTGCTTCGAGCAATGAGCAAGCAATTCAACCAGAAGACAATGCTCTAATCAATCAAGATTTGTCAGTTATTCAAGTAGAAAACGACAATCTAAAAGGTCAAGATCGACCAGCAATTCAAAGAAAAAATGACGAGAGAATCAATCAAGATCGACCCAGCGCGATCGCCTCTATCTTTCCCTTATTGAATGACGTTGAGAAAACTAATGCTCTCCCAGCAAAACGAGAAGATAGCTTAGAGCAAATCTCTTGTTCTTTAGAAACGGGCGCAGCCGAGCAGTATGAATCATCTGTTCAAAGTCCCTTTCCCATCTCTCCAGCAACAGGAGAATCAGGTGGTATCATTCAGCAGCGCCCAGATATGCCTGTTGAGACTAGAATTGAGGCAGCGATCGGTTTCGTATCAGAAATTGCTGAGCCACAAGAGATAACTCAACCTTCACTTCCGCTGAGAAAAGAGCCTCTATCCGTAGAAACAAGCGATTCTTTTCTTGAGTCTACAGATTCCATCAAATCCATTACGCCTGTTTTACCGCAAATTCAGCGAGCCGATGCCTGGGTTGAGACCACAAGTGCCAATCATCAACTCAGTTCCTCAGTGGAAGAAACTGAGGCAGTAGAGACACCACCCGCAACACGTCCGAATCTTGATGATGAGCCGACAATTCTGCAAAGAAAAAGTCTGCAAAGAAAAAGTGCTGCTGCTGATTCTCTAAGTAATAATCCTGTAACTCACGATGCATCCACACTTAGTTACGGTGTATCTTCAAGCGATCGCCATGATGTATCTGCATCCAGTCGTAATACATCTTCAACCCATGACAATGATACGTCATCAATCAGTCACGATGTATCCTTGACTCATCATAATGCATCTCCAATCAAGATTAATCATAATGCGTTTCTAGATGAGCAAGAGTCTTTAGTAGGTCATGCTAGTTCTTCTCCAGACGTTCTTCAGTTGCACCCAGCAATATCGTCACAATTACAAGACAGCCAAGACAGCGGACTGGAGATAGAGAACATCACTGTTCCGTTGGAGTTTACAGAATTAGAAACGCGATCGCCTCAAGATTCTCACAAGGGGTCGCCCCTATCTGCGAACACTGCGATCGCAGAAAAGTTATCCTCTTCAGTAATTCAGCGAGACTCAGAGAATTCTGTCAGCGAGACTCAGGTTGTCCTTGAAAATTCCTCTGACATTGAATCAGAAAATCATTTAGAACATAAAGCTGTATCTGGTTCAGTGAATGATTCTAGTGCATTGGTGATTCAATCAATGCCCGACTCTCTTCAAATAAAGTCTGCACAGTTTTCTGAACAGTCTGATGAATTAGCAATTGACTCTAATCATCAAAATTTATCTGCAACAGAATCATTCAACCCTCATCCCAAAACCTCTATAGAATCTAGTCATCCTGGCTCCGAGATACAGCGCTTTCCAGCGAATGTTTTCGATACGCCCTCTCAATTCACTAGCGATATTCCAGCCGTTCCAGTCGCTTCTATTAGTGTTAATGAAGCTCCAGCAGATACTGCTTTTGTAGAGGAAGGCATTTCGGAAAGCGTTCCATCTCTGCCCGATTCGATCGCTCAACCTTTCACCGAATTGGCGATCGCCTCCGTTACTTCAGAACCCATTATCAATAGTGTTTCTGATAACAGTTTTCCTCGGTCTAATAACCCTGAAAGCTTAGAAGTTGCCGATCCACTGGCAGACCCAACACCCAGCTCTTCTGTTAATATTCACAGAAGAATTGAACCCTCACCAGTTGAACAAAACCCGACGCTGCCCAGCAATGTGAGGTTGCGAGCCGAAGCGGATCTAGATTCAACCTTTCAAAGCGTTGCCGAACAAAATAGTAATCTTCAAAGATCCTTTTCTGTAAATCAACAACGCCCATCTCAAGACTTGCAACCCAACACGTTAGATTTGGGGAGGGTGGATCTTCCATCGGAGCAGCTTACAGATAGAGAAATCCGATCTCCGTTGCCGCCCCACATCCCAACGCCAGAGAATTCAACTCCTTCAACGATTCAGCGACAGATAGAAGATGACGAAAGTGAGAGTCATACTAGCTCAGAGGATTTCCCAAGTATTCAGCTAGAGCGGCATTCAGAAGGTGAAAGCCATCACCCAGAATCGTTTCCTTTATTAAAATCACCTCCTTCATTAAGACCTAGTCATCCTGAAAGATCTAATCATCCCGGTTCTGATATTCAACGCTTTGCAGAGAGCAGTCCCGATCATTTAGATCAATCTACTGCCGTTGTTCCGACCATTCAAGCAGCTTCCACAAGTTCTATCGACGCTGATAAAACTCAAGAGAATGCTATCTCTGTAGAGGTAAATAATTCAGAAAGCCTTGAATCTTCGTCTGATGCGCACTCCTTCGTAGATACTGCAATTGCCTCATCTGAAACCAAAACCCCGATCGCTCTCTCTGCTTCAAGTAAATTAGAGAGCAGCGACATTGCGCAACAACAGTATGACTCTAGTCCAAACTCCTTTCCTTCAGAAAACGGATTTGAAGAGAAATCTTTCACTTCAAATCCTGTAGAAAATCTAGCCCCCTTCCTTGCAAAATCTGGGGAATCGGAGTTTGATATTGCAATTCAGCAACGCCTGATCGGAAATGCAGACCTTCCCACTCAGCTTTCAGAGTCAGAAACTTTATTGCAGTTACTACCCAATATCTCAACGACGGAGAATCTACCTTCTTCGACAATTGAGCAACAGTCAGAAAGCCTTGAAACGATTCCCTCCCCTGTTTTAGAAAGTTCTCCAGATATTCAACTTGATTCAGAAGGTCATTTGGATGATGAAAGTTTATCTGTAGAATCTCTCATCTCTTACCCAACTCAATCATCATCACTTACTCATCCCGGTTCTGATATTCAGCGCTTTACAGACCAGCATTTTACAGAGCAGAATTTTACAGGTCAACGCTTTACAGACAGTACAACTATTTCTGAATATGAAAATGCTGTCCCACAGAGTTCGCCGGATATTCAACTTGATTTAGAAAGTCATTCTTCTGTAGAGGAACGCAGTTCAGAAACGTTGAACGAACTGCCCCTGAGATCTTCATCTGAAGCGATCGCCCAACCCTTCAGCAAATCGGCGATCGCCTTCCCATCCCCATCTATCAGCCCACCTTCTCACCCGATCGCGAATACTTGGGATGCCTCGTCTTCCT
>Ga0209181_10001861_pt1 | contig 35513 bp, 31 predicted proteins | sample MAT05_FD_187208 | JGI IMG/M metagenome (GOLD analysis project Ga0209181, IMG submission 187208) | Freshwater microbial communities from Lake Fryxell liftoff mats and glacier meltwater in Antarctica - MAT-05 (SPAdes) (version 2) | ecosystem: Environmental > Aquatic > Freshwater > Ice > Liftoff... | reverse complement strand
TCGTGTACGCGTAGCTGCGCGTGGCGGCGCTGTGCGAGACCAGCCGCTCGATCACCTGCTGCCCATTCTTGTAGGTGATCGTGCGCAAAGTCTGGCCTTTGTCGTTCTGCGACTCCTCGCTACTCGTGACCTCTGGATGCCACTGCGAGATCGAGGCGAACGGGCCGATCAGTGCCCATGTCTTCTCGGGGCTGCTATTGACCGACAATTCAAGTTTCGCGGTATGCATACAGACATTTCCCATGTGGTTGTTTACGCTAACGACCGCCCCGGATCCTGACAGCAGGCCGTGGCCACGCGGCAAGATAGCGCCTCCGGTCTTGATTTCAATGGCTTGTGCCAAAGCCAACAAGTTCCCCAAGGAGCGTGCAACCAGCGGTTCAAAACTTTTCAGCTAACTTCTCACGACGATGTGCCGATACTGGCCATGACCCGTCGGGCGACGCTACGTCAGCCCACTCATCTGCTGTTACGTCTCCACTATGGACACCGCCGCGGGCACCACGCCCGCGGCGGCCCGCCTGACAGGCGGCAAACCGGGGACGACTTGCACACGGACGACGGCTCGGCGAACATCGCGCGGCAACCACGAGAGGGGTGCCAATGGTCTTCCGCGCGACGATCCGCGATGTGCGCTACGCCTTCGACGATCTACGAACGCTCTTGTGCCGGGCGTCTCCGCGCCGCGCCGCTGACGAGCTCGCAGGTCTCGCCGCCCGCTCCGCGACCGAACGGGTGGCGGCGCAGATTGCGCTTGCCGATGTGCCGCTCGCGCACTTCCTGAACGAGGACGTCGTCGCTGGCGAGCGTGACGAGGTCACCCGCCTCATCCACAGCCAGCACGACGCCAAGGCCTTCGCGCCGATCGCCCACATGACCGTAGGCGGGCTGCGCGAGTGGCTCTTGCGCGAAGAGTCCGGCCCGACCGAGCTGGCTGCCGTGCGCTGGGGTCTCACCCCCGAAATGGTCGCGGCGACCTCCAAGCTGATGCGGCTGCAGGACCTCATCGCGGTCGCGAAGAAGCTGCGCGTGACGACCCGCTTCCGAACCACGGTCGGCCTCGAAGGGCGCCTCGCGACGCGCCTCCAGCCCAATCACCCGACCGACGATGCGCGCGCGATCCTCGCCTCGATCCTCGATGGGCTCCTTTATGGAAGCGGCGACGCGTGCATCGGCATCAACCCCGCGACCGACCAACCCGACAACGTTCGAACGCTGCTCGAGCTTATCGACGACCTGCGTCAGCGCTACGCGATCCCCACGCAGAGCTGTGTGCTCGCGCATGTCACGACGACCCTCGCGCTGGCCGAACGAGGTGCTCCCGTCGACCTCATGTTCCAGTCGATCGCCGGCACCGAGGCGGCCAATCGGAGCTTCGGCATCGACCTCGCGTTGCTCGCCGAAGCCCAGGCCGCGACCCTCTCGTTGGGCCGGGCGACGCATGGCCAGTGCATGTACTTCGAGACGGGTCAGGGCAGCGCGCTGTCCGCCGAAGCCCATCATGGCGTCGACGCCCAAACCTTGGAAGTCCGCGCCTACGCGGTCGCGCGCGCGTTCGATCCGTTCCTCGTCAACACCGTCGTCGGTTTCATCGGCCCTGAGTATCTCTTCGACGGCAAACAGATCATGCGCGCCGGCCTCGAAGACCACTTCGCGGGCAAGTTGCTCGGCCTGCCGATGGGCGTCGACGTCTGCTACACCAACCACGCCGAGGCCGACCAGGACGACATGGATGTACTCATGACCGCGCTCGGCGTCGCGGGCGTGTCGTACATCATGGGGATCCCCGGCGCCGACGACGTGATGCTCAACTACCAGAGCACCTCGTTCCACGACGCACTCTACCTGCGCCAGGTCCTCGGCGTGCGGCCCGCGCCCGAGTTCGAGGCCTGGCTCGAGGGCATGCACATCCTGCGTGACGGCCGCCAACTGCACGCCGATGTCGGCCTGCGTGGGCCACTCATCGAAGAAACGCGCGCGCTCCTACCGGCGCGCGAGGGGCACGGACCATGACGCGCGGCACGACCGAAAACGAAAGTCAGCAACGCCACGCCGAGGAGAAGACCGTCGAATCCTGCAACTCGCAGGTCAAGCCGTTGCGAGTTGGTATCAACGAAGTGCCGTCACTGGTCCCGGGCTGGGATGCATGGCGCGGCCTCAGCGCGCACACGTCGGCACGCATCGGCCTCGGTCGCGCCGGCGCCGCGACGCGCACCGAGGTGCACCTCGCGTTTCAAGCGGCCCATGCCGCAGCCCGCGACGCGGTGCACATCCCATGGGACATCGAAGCGACGCGGCGCGAGCTCGAGCCGGTCGCGACCCATGTCGTCGCGTCATGTGCGGGTGATCGCCAGACCTACCTTTTGCGGCCCGACCTCGGTCGTCAGCTCGCCGCCGAGAGTCGTGCGGGCTTGCTGGACCTGCGCCGAGAATCAGGGCAATGGGACGTGGCGATCGTGTTGACAAATGGTCTGTCGACCGACGCGGTGCAACGGCACGGCGCGGCCTTGACGCACGCGCTGTTGGCTGCCTTCGCGACCACCCGCCGCGCGGTCGCGCCGGTCGTTCTCGTCGCCAATGGCCGGGTCGCACTCGGCGATCCGACAGGCACCCTGCTCGGCGCACGCGCGGTCGTGATCGTCGTCGGCGAGCGACCGGGATTGTCGGCGTCGGATTCGCTCGGGATCTACCTGACCCTGCTGCCCGAGGACGGCTCGACTCGAACCGATGCCGACCGCAACTGCATCTCGAATGTGCACCCGCCGGGCGGCCTCGACTACCCGCACGCCGCGGCCAAGTGCGCCTGGCTCTTGAACGAGGCGCTCACGCGCGGCTACAGCGGCGTGCAACTGAAGGACGAGAGCCCCAATGGCCTGGTACTCGTGCGGTCACCGGAAGAAGCGTAGGCCGCCGACGACACCGGGCGTGAAAACGCCGTCGTCGACGTCGACCGCGGCGGAGCCCGCGGCGAAGATCATGACCGCGGGAAAGACACGTACGCCCAAAATCGTACGCAGCGCGACCTGGGTCTTGCCGCCGAGCGTGCCGGGATCGCAGCGGCGCGCACCGAGGCGTGGACCGAGATCGAAGCCGAGCACGAGCGGTGCGAGGTCGACCTCGGTACCGACCGCGATCCCGAGTTCGCAGTCGGTGAAGTCGGTCCCGAGCGAGACCGCGGTGTGCAGCCAGCGCGCGCCGACCCGCCAGCCGATATTGAGCGGCAAGTCGGTGCCGCCATAGATCTCGAGGTGGTGCAGCCCCTCGGGACCGCCGACCCAGGGGAACAGCGCGAGCGACGCGCCCTCGAGCGAATCGGCGATATTGACGAGGCCAATTTGCGCGCCCCGCACGGTGCCACCGATATTTACGAGGCCAATCTGGGCGCCGGTCACTTCGTCCGCGACATTGAACAAGGTCGTGAGCTGTGCTCCGCGGATGACGAGGATGCGGTCACCGAGCAGCGAGAGTGACACGCCATGCACGACGACATCGTCGCCGAGACCTTCGAAGCCGACGAGCGGGATCAACGAGACGCGCACGCGGATCGGTGATGCGCCGCGAGCGCGTCCATCGAGCGCAGGACCGACATCGCGAAAATCATTGGTGCTCAAAGTAAATGGCGCGCCGTCGGCGATCGATGCGTCCGCTTCGAGGCGGCGCCCTGCCTTGTTGGTGGCGACGCGCCAGGTACCAGGTGGCAATGCCAGCTCGAGGCTGTCGCCGGCGTCTTTTTGCAGCTCGGCTACCAGCACCTCGCGCGCGCCGCGCACGAAGAACCGTCCCTTGAGGTTGGCCGCGAGGATGAGCCGCGCGCTCGCCTGGTCGAGCCGCGTCAGCACCACATCGCCGGCACCGGTGAGCGCGATGTCCCAGCCGGGATGTTGCGGCGAGCGGGTCGCTTGCGTGCGCGCGAGCGTCGCATCGAACGCGTAGCGATAGGCCTCGGTCAGGCTGACCGTACGATCCCGATCGCGGTCGGCGGCGCCGCGCAGACCCGTGATGAGGTCGTGGGTGAAGAACGACGCTTCGAGCGCATCCGACTCCTGGGCTATCTCGTCGGCCGCGCCCGAGGTGAGATAGGCATGACCGCTGAGGTCACCGTCGCCGAGGAAAGGTGCGGTGCGCTTGCCGCCCTTGTTGCGTTGGCCGAGCTGCCCGATGAGCGCGCCCGAGGCGCACGCGTCGACGATCACCAGGCGCAGGTCGACCGGGATCGCGTCGAGGCGTGCGCGCAGGTCGCGGAAGGCGTAGCGGTCCGCGCCGAGCATCAGGCCGAGCTCGTCGGCATGCCCCGAGTAGTAGAAGAAGAGCTCGCTGCGGGTGTCAGGCGAGATGGACGCAAGCCGCATCTGGACGAGCGCCAGGGCCGCGTCGAGGCCGCGCTTGTCCGGTTCGACCAACAAGATGCGGTCGGCGTCGGGGATGCCACCGAGCTCGCCCATGACCGCGGCGATGCTCTCCGCGTCCTTGTGAGCCCAGCGCAGCACCTCGCGGCCCGGGCCACCGTCATTGCGGCCGACGATGACCGCGATGCGAAACGCCGCAGGCGTCGGGGCCGCAGCGACGAATGCCGCGAGGAGGACCGGCAGGAGTCCTATCAAGGCGGACCTTTAGAGAGCACGCGCGACACCACACGCGCACCCGGTACGCTCAGCGGCGCCGTCGCGGGATCAGGTGCTGTTATGAGGTTCGCGAGCGCCGCGCGGATCGCCTGCCCATCGAGCGTATCGCCGAGCAGCAAGAAGAAGCGCTCGAAGCGGGGTGCATCATCGAGTTCGTAACCGTCGTCGAGGCGCAGCTCGGCAGGTCCGACGATGGCGCGCGGCGCGAGGTGCTCGGTGATGAGGCCGCGGCCATCGAGCGAATAGACCGCGCCAAGCCGAGCGCCATCGGCGCGGATCGCGAGCTGAAGCACATCGCCCCGGCGCGCGACGGTGTTGTCGGCGAGCACCTCGACGCCATGATTCGTGTCACTCGCACCGGCGTTCCTGCGGTAAATGACAAGCGCTGCGCCCCCACCCTTCGCGCGCGTCGCTTCGGTCGGAGGCAGCGCGACGACCAGCGCCATCATCGCCAACGACGCGGCCGTGACGAGCAACGACCACGAGCGCGCCTGACCCCGGCGACGCTCGCGCACGCGCTCCGAGACACGCGCGATCCGCTCTCGAATCACGACCGGCAACGCGTCCGTGACCCCATCATCAGAGGCAAGCGCGGTCAGTCGGTGGACCTCGTTCGTCTCAACGAGCCGCGCCCGCACCGCGGCCGCATCGGCTTGCGAGAGCTCGCCGAGATGCAGCTTCTCGACGAGCAGATCCGGCACCCGCGCATGTCGTGGAGTGCTCATACCTCGTCCTTGGGCGCGAGCGCGCCGAGTCGCTCACGCAAGCCTCGTAGGCGCTTGCGCACGCCCGAGACTGACAACCCGACCTCGGCGGCGGTCTCCTCGAGCGTCATGCCATCGACGTAGTGCAGCATCGCGATGAGGGGCGATGACGCCGGCTCACCACCAAAGAGCCGCGACAACAACGCGCGCGCACCGGTTCGCTCGGCCTCGTCGGGCAGCTCGGCGACCGCCAGCAACAGTGCATCCTCATCCATCGACTCGCGCCGACGCCTCTGGCTGCGCAAGCGATTGAGACAGACGCGGGTCGCTATGCTCCAGAGGAGACTCGACGGCGCCGCATCGGTGAGGCCATCCTCGTGTCTCAGGACCTGGACGAACACATCGTGCATCGCGTCGCGCGCGCGCTCCTCGTCGACGAGCATGCGACGACAGCGCCGCAATACCATCGGCGCATAACGCCGGTAGAGCGAGTCGGTATCGATGCTCGGAGCCTTCGAATCGAGCAGGGCACGCCTCCTCGAAGCACTCTAACACCGAAGCCCGACGCTCGTGTCACCGCCCCGTGACAGGGTCGAGCCCTTGACGGAGCAAGCTTTGGTCGCCAGGGTGCGCGCATGGAATTCCTGTCGGACCTCGGACTCTTTGCAGCCAAGGCGCTGCTCGTCGTGATCGCCTTCGCCATGATCATAGCCGCCATCGCGCGCGCACGTCGCCACGGACCTGACGAGGGTCGGGGTGAGCTGCGCGTGAAGAAGCTGGACGAGCGCTGGAAGCGCACCGGCCTCGCGATGAAGCGGGCGCTGTTGCCACAGCGCGCGTTCAAGACGCTGGCGACTGAAGCGAAGAAGACCGCCAAGGCCGAGAAGAGCGCGCCTCCGGTCGACAGGCCGCGCATCTTCGTGCTCGACTTCGACGGCAACGTTCGCGCCTCGCAAGTTACCGGATTGAGAGAGGAAATCAGCGCTATCCTGTTGGCGTCTAAGCCCGGCGACGAGGTCGTCGTGCGCTTGAAGAGTCCGGGCGGACTGGTGCACGCCTACGGTCTCGCGGCGTCGCAGCTCGAACGATTGCGCGCGCGCGACCTCAAGCTGACCGTCACGGTCGACCAGATCGCAGCCAGCGGCGGCTACATGATGGCGGTCGTCGCCGACACGATCATCGCGGCCCCGTTCGCGGTCGTCGGCTCGATCGGCGTCGTCGCGGGCTTCCCGAACTTCCATCGTTGGCTCGACAACCACGACGTCGACTTCGAGCTGATGACCGCCGGCAAGCACAAGCGGACCGTGACGATGTTCGGCAAGAACACGGACGAGGGGCGCCAGAAGTTTCAGGAGGAGCTCGAGTCCGCGCACGCCCTCTTCAAGAGGCACATCGCCCGCTTCCGCCCCGCGCTCGACATCGAGAAGGTCGCAACGGGCGAGCACTGGTACGGTCAGGAGGCGCTGACCCTTGGCCTCGTCGACAAGATCGCGACCAGCGACGACTACCTCATGCAGGCACGTGAGCGCGCCAAGATCTACCAGGTGCAGTGGACCCCGCAGCGTAGCTTGCTCGACCGCCTCGGCGGCGTCGTCGAGAGCGGTGTCAGCCGCGCTGTCGAGAAGCTCTGGGCCAAATCCGAGGAACAGCGCTTCCTCTGATTCGCTCGCGAGGCGCCCGAGCTTACGCGTCGAGTAGCACCATCCCGGTGTTCCATGCGGCATGCAGGATGATCGATGGCCACAGGCTGCCGGTTCGCACGGTGAGCCAGCCGAACAGCAGGCCTAGCCCGCCGGTGTGTACGAAAGCGACCGGCGACAGGTGGATCGTCGCAAACATCGCCGCCGACACAGCGATGGCCGCGCCGTCCGGGAAGGTGCGGCGCAGGCCCGCGAGGATGACACCACGGAACAAGAGCTCTTCGCCGAGCGCGGTGAGGGGTCCGATCTGGAAGACCGCAAAACCGAGGCCGACGCCTTCGGCGCGATAGCTGTCCATGACGTCGGCAAACATCGCCGGGAACAAGGCCGCGAGCCCTTGCACGAGCCCGAAGATGACCGTGAGCGCGGCGACCGACACTCCGATGGCGCGCCGGTCGAGCCGGGTCGGCACGCCGAGGAAGCTACCGAGCTCTTGCCAGAAGACCAGGACCATGACGCCGCCGGCGGCCAGGATGGCCACGTCGAAGAGCAGCACTGTGCGCATCGAGGTGATCTCGGCGAGCATCATCACGACCAGCGTCGCGAGCAGTACGAAGTAGGTGCCGAGCGCCACGCCGAGGCCGAGCTTCGAGCGCGCGACCGGCGGCACGCTCAGGAAGTCGTCGGGCCGCGTTGGGATCCCGCACTGACCGCAGAAGCGCACCGCGACTCGGATGGTCGCGCCGCAGCGCCAGCACGTCGGAATCGGAGCGGGAGGCACAGCGGCTTCGACCGGCTCGACGGTCAGCTCGGGCGGCTCGACCCCATCGCTGTCTTCGATCGCCTGCATGCGCTCAGCTGCGCTCACGGCGCAGGCGCTGCACGTCGACCCCGGCCTTCACCGCCTGGATGAGCGCGACGAGGAACAGCACTTTGATGATGAGGCCGCGCGCGAGGGTCTGCGGATCGAGCGTTGCCCACACCACCTGGAGCGTCACGAACAAGACCAGCGCCACCACCGCGGCCTCGAACGGAGCCGTCTTCGCCCACCACCAGAGGCCCATGTGGATCGCGAAGAGCGCGCCGGCCGAAGCGAGCGAAAAGGTGATCTCGCCCGAGCTGATGTTGCCGCCCGCGACGGCTATCTGAATCCCCGCGCTGACGACGTAGATGATGCCGATCGCCAGGATCCAGCCACGCGCCTGCTTGAGCTTCGGCTCGAGGACGGCCTCGATGTGGTCGTCCTTGTGCGTGTCATAGCCGCACGCGCCGCAATAGCGTTCGCCCGCAAACACCTCGGCCTGGCAGCTCGAGCATCGGGTCATGGCGATCCTCCCACCGCGAGACTATCCCGGCGTGGGTCGTGGCGAAAGGGCAACATATGCCTCGCGACCGTTCACTCGAACACCTCGCCGAGCGGCGGGGACGGGTCATCCGGGCGCAACGTCGCGAGTGGTCCGAGCGTGACGAGCTCGGGGAAGACGCGCGTAACGATGAGGGCGACGATGATCGAGCCGATGCCACCAACCACGACCGCGGCCATTGGTCCTATCAATGCGGCCGCGGCACCGCTCTCAAACGCACCGAACTGATTCGAGAAACCGATGAAGATGTGGTTTATCGAGGCCACCCGTCCGCGCAGTCGATCGGGGGTGATGAGCTGCTCCAATGTGACGCGGATGAGGACGCTGATCTCATCGAACACCCCGGTGAAGAGGAGGCAAACGAACGAGAGCCAGAACGTCTGCGACAAGCCAAAGCCGATCGTCGCGAGGCCGAATGCGCACACCGTCAGCAACAGCGCGCGACCCGGTCGTTGCCATGGCGACAGACGCGTGAGCGCGAACGCCATCAGGGCCGCGCCGATGCCGGGTGCCGCGCGCAGCCAGCCGAGCTCGGTCGGGCCCAGATGCAGCACGTCCTTCACGAAGATGGGCAGCAACGCAACCGCGCCGCCGAGCAGCACCGCGAACATGTCGAGGGTGATGGCAGCGAGGAAGATGCGGTTCCTGCGGATGAAGTGGAAGCCCGCGAAGACATCCCTCGCGCTCCGCGCTTTGCCCGGCGCTTGTGGCGGCGGGCGCCGCGCGGGCACGAAGCCGAGCATGACGATGAAGATGACCTGGCCGACGGCCGCGACTGTATACGCGAGCGTCGCGCCGCCTCCGATAGCGATGAGCCAACCGCCAAGCGCCGGCCCACTGACGGAGGCGATCTGGAACGTCGACGACGCGTACGCGTTGGCGACCGCGAACTCTTGCGGCGACAACAGCTGCGGCAGGATCGTCCCGACCGACGGCGCCGCGAATGCGCGCGCGGCACCGATCAACGCGAGTAGCCCATAGATGGCCAACGTCGGCCCGGCATACGCCGAGACCAGCGCGAGCCCGACGCTCGCGACCGCGAGCAACGCGTAAGCGCCCATGGCGATGGTGCGGCGCGGGGCACGGTCGGCCAGATTGCCCGCCGGCAAGATCAGGACCAGCACTGGGGCAAGCTCGACCAGCCCGACCGCGGCCAAAGCCCACGCGTCATTGGTGCGCTCGTAGAGCTGCCAACCCGCGGTGGTCGAGACGATCTGCGTGCCGAGCACGGCTGGGAAGCGTCCCGCAAGGAACGCACGCACGAAGCCGTGGTCGAGAGGCGAGGGAGCAGGCAAGGGCGCGCCAGGCGGCGGCCCGGAGTCATCAGACACAGCAGAGCTCAGATGCGTTGCACGTGCAGCGCCCGCGGGATGCCCGCACCGGCCGGCTGGAAACGTACCCGCGCACCGGCCCGCAGACCACCGCCGCCGGACACGACATCCTGCATCGCGAAGTAGATCAGCTCACCCGACGGCACGCGGATGAAGCCACAGGCGGCCTCGACCGACACGCGCACCAGGCGCCCGAGCTGCCAACGGGCAGTCACTGGGCGAAGGCGCGAGCCCGTGCGGGCTGGCGCAGCACTCGAGGAGGTCGTCGTCTCTGCGGCCGGAGCCGCTTCGTTCTCTAGCCCGTTCACGGCTATACTCCTTGTCCGCACCTGAGCGAACGCGTTGCAACCGACGTTCCGTGCACACCCATAATCCCTTTCGTGCTTCCTTGGAAAAATCCTGATCGCCCTGGATGCCCATGCCCAGCAGCCTTGAAACCCAAGTCGTCGCGGACCTCGCGAGCGCCCAATCTCCAAGCGGGCCCGACCTGCATCTCAACGTTGAGCTGTCGCAGCTCTCGTTCCACGAGCGCGTGCTCGCCCAGGCCATGCGCGAAGATGTGCCGCTACTCGAGCGGCTGCGGTTCCTGTCGATCTCGAGCACCAACCTCGACGAGTTCTTCGAGGTGCGGGTCAGCTCGATCAAGCAGCAGGCGACCTATGGCGTCGGCTATCCGGGCATCGACGGGCGATCGCCGCGCGCCCTCCTGAGCGAGATCGCCGCGCGCGCCCACGCGATCGTGAAGACCCAGTACGAGCTCCTCAACGAGCAACTGCTGCCGGCCTTGCGCAGCCAGGGCGTGCGCGTGCTCGAGCCCGAGGAGTGGACCGCGGCACAGCGCGCTTGGGCGCGTAGCTACTTCGAGGGAGCGGTATTGCCGCTCCTCAACGCGACCGCGCTCGATCCCGCACACCCGTTCCCGAACGTCCCCAACAAGCGCCTCAACTACATCGTGGAGCTGTCGGGCCAGGACGCCTTCGGCCGTGAGGCGGACATCGCCATCGTGTCGGTGCCGGCACCACGCGTGCTACAGCGCGTCATCCGGATCCCGCCTTCACTCGCGAGCGGTGTGCCCTTCGACTTCGTGCTGCTCGGCTCGGTCATCGAAGGCAACATCGACCTGGTGTTTCCGGGCATGGAGGTGCGTGGCGCGTATCAGTTCCGACTGACACGCAACTCGGATCTCTGGGTCGACGAAGAGGAGGTCGACGACCTCTTGCACGCGATCGCCGGCGAGCTGCCGCGCCGCAACTTCGGCGACGCGGTGCGCTTGGAGGTCGACCGTTGGTGCCCCGAGCCGCTCACGCGATTCCTGCTCGAGGAGTTCGAACTCGAGCCCCAGGACCTCTATCGCACCGACGGTCCCGTAAACCTGCATCGGGTCGCGGCGCTGGCAGGCGAGGTCAGCCTGCCACAGCTCAAGTATCCGCCGTTCCTGCCAGCGACTCCGGCGCGACTGCCGACTGACGCGGACATCTTCGCGGTGCTGCGCCAGGGCGATGTGCTCCTGCATCACCCGTATCAGTCGTTTGCACCCGTCCTCGAGCTGTTGCGGCGCGCAGCGCACGATCCCGACACGCTCGCGATCAAGATGACGCTCTATCGCACCGGCGCCGACTCGCCGATCGGTGAGGCGCTCGTGCAAGCGGCGACGCGCGGCAAGGACGTGACGGTGGTGGTCGAGCTGCGCGCGCGCTTCGACGAGGAGGCGAACATCGACTGGGCACAGCGGCTCCAGGCCGCCGGGGCGAACGTCGCGTACGGTGTCGTCGGCCGCAAGACGCATACGAAGATGTTGGTCGTCACGCGCCGCGAGGGCGATCGCCTGAAGAGCTACACGCACCTCGGCACGGGCAACTATCACTCGAAGACGTCCGCGTTCTACACCGACTTCGGCCTGCTGACCGCGGACGACTCGCTCACGGCCGACGTGCACGACCTCTTCCGTCAGCTCACCGGTCTCGGGCGATTGCCGCAGCCGCGCAAGCTCATCGCGGCGCCGTTCTCGCTCGCGAAGCACATCGAGGCATCGATCGAGCGTGAGATCGTTGCCGCCAAGTCAGGCCGACCGGCGTGGCTCAAGGCGCGCATGAACTCGCTGGCCGACCCCGCGCTGATCGCTGCGCTGGTGCGCGCATCGCAGGCGGGCGTGCAGATCGATCTGGTCGTGCGCGGGATCTGCGCGCTGCGTCCGGGTGTGCCGGGCTTCACCGACAACATCCGAGTGCGCTCGGTGGTCGGCCGCTTCCTCGAGCACTCGCGCGTCTTCGTGTTCTGCGCCGATGGTGCCGAGCTCGTATGGTTGAGCTCGGCGGATTGGCAGACGCGCAACCTGCATCGTCGGGTCGAGACGTGTGTGCCAATCGAGGATGCGGCGCTGAAGCGGCGCGTGGTCGAAGAGGGCATCGAGATGCTGCTCGCCGATCGGTCTGATGCATGGGAACTCGCCGCGAACGGACACTACGTGCGCATCGCCAATGCAATGCCGCAGAGCTCGATACAAGGCTCGGCGCAGACCGCGTTGCTCGCGCGGCTCACAGTGGAGCGGCGCTGATGGCGGTCGCTGACTGGCGTGAAGCGTTGGCCGAGCTCGGGCCGACGCTGGTCTCGGGGGACGAGGCGGTCGCCGACGCGGTCCACCAGGTGGGCGCCGGCAAGATGATATGGCAGGTCAGCATCGACCAGGTGATCGTGAGCATCGAAGTCGTTCCAGTCTCGGCCGACGTCGGTGAGATCCGGGTGAGCGTGCCGCTGTTCGAGAGCGCGGCGACGATGTGGCTCGTGCGGCCCGAGCATGCGCTGTCGGACGTCGGTCGGCTGGAGACCGGCGACGCGCAGCTCGATGCGAGTGTTTGGATATTCGCGGATGATATCGGGGTATTGGGGCAGCTCGACGCCGCCACACGACGGCTCCTCGCGAACCTCATCGGGCGCGGGCTGATCGTCGACGAGCGGAGCCTGCGCCTCGAGCCATGGGCGACCGTGCTGCTCGTTGCCGATGCGATCGTCGCGACGCTCACTGGGCTCGTGCGGCTCGCGAAGGCGTTGGTCGTGCAGAAGGGCGAGAAGCCCTACGCGCGGATCGCGATGATCGCTGCGAGCGATCCCGATCCCGCGGTACGGGTCGCCTTCGCGAAGCTGACCCAGACGTCTCCCGAGGCGCGCGACGCGAACACGCGGCTCGCCGTAAAGCAGGCCACGGTCGCGGACGAGGAGACCTTCGAGGCGCTGACCACGCTGGTCCGCAATCCGACGACCCCGGGCACTGTGGTGCGTGAAGGCTGGGTGCGCCTCGTGTCGCTCTTTCCGCTGGAGCGCCTGGTGCTGCTGCTCGAGAATGTCGACAAGGGTGTCGCGGACGCGGTTATGCTCCGGCTCACGACGATGGCTACCGCCCCCGACGCGCGCCTCCCGATGATCGCGTTCACGCTCAAGCAGCTGCTCGAAAAGCGCACCAATCCCGAAGGCACCATTGCCATCAAGTGCTCAAAGGTGTTCGGGAAACTGCGCTACGTCGAGGCGCTCCCGTGGCTTGCGAGGACCCTCGATCGCAGGGAATCGGGGCATATTCAGCGCGCTGCGCTCGAGGCGCTGCTCGCGATGCCGCTGCCGGCCGAACGCATCATCGAACAGCTCGGTGTGGACGCACGGGCCGCCGCAATGGAAGAGAGCGGCAAGGTCGCAGCCGATGTGTTCGCCGCGGGTGGCGAACTCGGGCCGCTGCTGGGCGGGATCTTCGACCTCGTTGCCTCCAGGAATCGAGTTCTCTACGGGCTCGAGGCGCACCTGCGCGATCGGATCCTCAGCTACCTGCGTGCCTTTGGACAGCTCGGTGACCCGGCGTACGCCGACCGGATCGCCGAGTACATGTCCGACGATGGGGAGCTCACGGTGCAGCTCGCGGCGATCGAAACGATGGGACAAATCGGCACCAGCAAGCACATCGCGCTGCTCGAGCCGCTGCGCAAGGGCCTCTTCCGGAGCGGCTCGGTGAAGGCTGCTGCGAGCGAGGCGATTACGAAGATTCGCGAACGGTCGCCGAATGCAAATGCTGGCAATCTCTCGTTGGCAAATGACGCAACAGGCGGACTCGCGATCTCCAATCGCGACGACGAGGACGAGTGACATGACTGATGCACCCACCAGTGGCCCGCTCGAGCCTTGGCGACGTTGGCTCTGGACGCATACCGTCCGACCAATGCCGGGTCCGACGCAGGCATGGAGCGTGATGGTGCGCGAGGTCAAAGTGGTGCTCGAGGTCGTTGCCGAGACGCCTCGCCTCGCGCATGTCAGAGCGCTGGTCGCGTTACCGGAGTCGCTTGCGGGGTTGACGATCGTTTCTGCCGAGCACGCGCTCTACAAGAAGCAGCGGGTGTATACCGGCGACGCCCAGCTCGACGACGCGGTCGTCATCCATGTGCCCGACCTCGGTGCGTATGGCGCCTTCGACGCTCCGACGCGGCGACTCATCGGAACCCTGGTCGCGCACGGCATGACCGCGGGCGGCGGCTCGCTGCGACTCGAGCCCTGGGCGAGCAGGGCTCTCGATGCGGACGAGGCCGACGATGTGATCGAGGGCATGATCGCGTTGGTGCTCGAACTCACAACGGCGCGCGCAGCGGGCGCATTCGGGATCGCGGAGATCCTCGAGAACGACCCGAACCTCGCGGTGCGCGAGACCTACGAACGCGCTTTCGCGGGCGTGGCCGATGTGCGCGACGCGCGCGCCAAGCTGCATGCGCAGGGCCAGGTCACCGACGGGCGCGGTGATCGATTCGCATTGCTCGCCGGCCAGAGCAGCGACGCGAGCCTGAGCCTCGGCGTGAGGCTGATGGCGTTCGAGCACCTGTTCAAGGAGTTCGAGCTCGCGCGGGTGGAGCCGCTGGTCGGCAAGATCCCAGCGAAGCTCGGCGAAGGACTCGTGCCGCTGGTGCTGTCACAACTGGCCTGCGAGCAGGAACCGGAGGTACACCGCACGGGTGCCAGGATCCTGGTGCGGCTCGTGCGCACGTGGACCTCGGTCCCGGTGACGACCGCGCTCGAGATCGCCAAGCTCGTAGCTCCGCTGGACGAGGCGGAAGCGCTCGACTTCCTCGCGACCTGCGCGGGTCGAACGAGCGACCAGATCGCGGCACTCGCGCAGCAGGGTCTTTTGCGAATGACCACGGTCGCGCCACGCGACGTGCTCAAGCGGCTCCTCCCCGAGACGCGTACGCGGCTCGAAGAGAATGCCCCAAACCTCGCGTGGGCTGCGACCGAACTCGTCGCGCCGGTATTCCTCGAGCTGCTGCGAGGGCTCGACAGCGCGAACCCCAAGCTCGCGAAGTGCTACCTCGAGACGATAGCGCGTGCGCACGAGAAACGAGAGCGCGATCACAACGAGCTCTCCGCGACCGAACGCGAGCGCCATGCGGCGGCCGTGCGCCGCTTCCTCGAGACCACCGACGTCGAGGTCACGGCGATTGGCCTGAGCCTGCTCGGAGAGTTCGGCGACATCGGCGACATCGCGCGGCTGAGCCCGCTCACCGAAGGGTTCTTCCGCTCGTCGCGGATAAAGGACGCCGCCCGGGCCGCGATGGCGACGATCCGCCAACGTGAGTCGATACGCGAGGAGACTGGCACGCTGGCGCTCTCGGACCACGACGGAGGCGGGCTCGCGTTCGCGGGTGAGGAACCGACATGATGAGATCGCGCCCCCCATACGCCTGCGTATGGTCAGCGTTCGTGCTCTACCTCGGGGCGTGCGCGAGCAGCGCTGTCGTCCCGAGCGCGGACGCGCTGGATGCCAGTGATACCAGCGGCGCGGACACCCCCTACGCGAACGACGCACTCGACACGAACAGCGGCCGCGACACGACCGACGAGAGCTTCCCACCCGATGCGACACCTGATGTCGCACCGCCGACCCAATTGCTGCTTGTCGGCGCGCACGTCGTCGGCACCGGCGACCCATCCGTGGAAGGCACAGTCCAGTCGGTGCTCGTGCGTGACGGCTTCATCGTCGCGCTCGGTGCCAGCGCCGAGGCCGCCGCTGGCAACGCAGTTCAACGCAACATGACCGGCCGCTGGCTCGCGCCCGGGTTCATCGACAGCCACGTGCACCTCGCCTACTGGGATGTCGCCGGCCGCCTACCCGAAGGCGGCATCGTGGGCGCGGTCGACCTCGGCGCGCCGTTTGGGCGCTTCTTTGATCGCGATTGGCGTCCTCTGCAGGTGGTCGGCGCGGGCCCGATGATCACCGCCGTCGGAGGCTATCCAACGACGAGCTGGGGCTCGGACGGCTACGGGGTCGAGTGCGCCACCGCCGAAGAGGTGATCGCCGCCATCGATGCCGCCTTCGACGCCGGTGCGCGCCTTGTAAAGATCCCGATCGGCGCAGGTCCCGACCTCCCCAACGCGGCGCTCGTCGCGGCCATCGGCGAGGCCCATCGCCTCGAGCTACCAGTCGCGGTGCATGCCTTGAACGACGTCTCTGCGCGCAAGGCCTCGACCCTCGGCGCCGACATCCTCGCCCACACACCCGTCGAGGCGCTGCAGGAAGGCACCGTGCAAGCCTGGTCGACGCGCACTGTGATCACCACCCTCAACGCATTCGGCGGCAGCGCCACGACCGTCGACAACCTGCGTCGTTTGCGCGCGGCCGGCACGCGCGTCCTGTACGGCACCGACCTCGGCAACTCGCGCGCGGCCGGCATTGATCCGAAGGAGGTCGAGCTGATGCAAGCGGCCGGCATGGATGGCGTCGCGATCCTGGCGAGCGCGACGTCCATCCCGGCACAAGTCTGGGGCTTCGCAGAGCTCGGATCGATCGCGGTCGGCAAGCGCGCACTGCTGCTCGTGCTCACTGCCGATCCGCGTGTCGACCCGCTGACGCTCGGCGCGTCAATCGAGGTCCTTCGTTAGAACGCGGTACCGAAGCGCCGCGCGTGACCGTCGGTCGACAACACATACAGGTCGGCGGACCGCTCGCTCGCAGGCGGCATGTCACAGCCGCGCGCGGTCGGTGCCTTACCGCCTGTGAGCCCGGTCGGCACCGGCACCAGCGTCGAGACGAGCACCTCGCCCGACGGCAACGCATGCACCCAGGCAAAGTCACGTTCGCCAAACGCCGCGTCGCTGTGGTCGACGACCGCCTCGATCGCACCCTGCCCATCGAGCTGCACTCGCAAGAGCCGCCCCTCGTCGACTGCACACTCGCCACGCGCCGCAAGCCAGAAGCCATCGCTCGTCGGCTCCAGATCGACCACCGCGAGGTCATCGCCGAGCACCACCGCCAGCACCGCCTCGAGCTCGATCGCATCGTCGGACACCCGCGACAATCCATACGGCGTGCCGATCCACGCGCCGGTCGCGTCAGCGACGATCGCGGTCACAGCGTCCTCGTCGGGCAGGGCCCAGCGCAGATCGGCGTCGGCCGCGACATGCGAGTCCGCGCCCGGCGTGACGACGACCAGCGCACCTGGCGCAGGGTTCAGGGTCACGACGCCACCAACCACTTCGTCGTCCTCAGCGGGTGCATCGATCCTCGGCTGCGTCGTGAAGCCGCACCATACGCGACCGTATGGATCGACCGAGAGTGACACGGCGAAGCCATCGGCGATGCGGGCGAAGTCGATCGTCTCGCCGACTTTGCGTGCGTGATAGAGCCCATTCAAGCTCGCCACCCAGAGGCCGTTGGCGTCGGTCGGATCCGGCGCGATGGCGACCGCGGTCTGTGCCAGCTCAGCCGCGAGCGGCGGCGACGCGGTCGGCTGGCCATGCACCCAAACGTCGTCGGCCAGCAACATCGCGTCCGCGCCCGGGTCAAACCACGAGATCCCGGTCACCGCCGACGACACCCACAGGGCCCGCCCGCCTGCTGGCGCGATCGTCAGCACCAGCCCCGACTGCGGCTCACGCGCGGCCGCATCCCACGGATCGGCCGACGCGACACCACGATAGTCGATGACCCGACCGTCGCTCGTCACCCCGACGAGCCCGTGATGCGGCGTCGCCAGCCACGTCGTACCGTCCTCGGCACGGACCGCCGCGAGCGCATGGAACGCGCTCTCGGGCGGCAGCGGCAGCGCCGGCACCACCACCTCGAAGGTGATCGGACCCGCCTCGTCATCCGCGAGCGCGACGCTCAGTACGTCGCCACCCTGAATGGTCGGATTGCCGAGCGAGACGCGCGCGCAGCTCTCGCCGAAGAAGGCGTTGTTGGCCTCGAACGCGAGCGTCACATCCGCGTGAGAAACGCTCGTTATCACTGCACCTTTTCGGTTCGCGCACACGTTCGGACGCGCAAGCAGGCGCTGCGTTGCGGCCGGCGTCGTCATCACATAGGTGAGCGCGATATCAGGTGCCATGCTGTCCCAGTTCGCCCTCACGCTGAGCGGCGTCGGCTGGAACTCGGGATCGTCACCGCACCCCGCGGCCGACATCACACCGAACGTTGCGAGCGCTGCCAGGGAACGATTCATCGTGCTTGGATTCATGGGAGTCTCCGGTCATCGAACGGTCGTCCGTTCGGGCAGCCAGTGCTTGAGCAAGCGCCGTGCCGAAAATCCCGTCTACCTGGTCGCATCTCGCTCCCCGCCATTGCTGGTAGAGCCACACCGGCCCCTTCACCCGAAGGCGCAATCCTCATCCACTCGGCAGCGCATTATTCAGCCAGTGCGCAGCGCAGGTGGCACATCCCGATGTTCTCCGGCGCGACGACCGGATTACTTCGTCGGCAGCTCCGACGACTGCACCGCCCAGCGACCGACGCCATGCACCGCCTTCAGTCGCCGTTCGAGCGCTGCCAACATCACAGCTTCGCTCACACACCCGAGCGGCATCGGCTCGAGCGTCGCAATCGCGACCCACTGCTCATTGCCATACGGCGGCACGATGATGCCCGCCGGATCCAAGGTCACATCGCGGTCGGCAGGTATCCTCACGTTCTCGATCGGCACCGTGACGGACCCGTCGGGCCCAATCCAATAGAGGGTCACATACGAACCTCGCGGCACCCGCAGATGGAACAGCGCACTCTGGTACGGCCCATAGTCCTGGATGTCGCCCCAGACCTCGAGGCTCATGATTTGACTTACATTCTCGAGCCCGAGCAGACGCTTGCGCAGCCGCTGATAGCCCTGCACCACGCAGCCTTCGGTCACCTTTGTGAGGTCGATTAGCAGCGGCTCCTCCGCGACATCGGCCCGCCGTGGGCTCGGCTCCGGCTCACGCCCCGACTTGCGCTCGGGCGCCTCTTGCGATCGCGGCGGCGCCGCGTAAGACACCTGCGTGAACACCGAGAGCATGACGAGCCAACGAAGCATCGTCCAAAGCTACGCCGGCTTCCCCAACATCGTCACGCAATTGTACGTGCCGACTCGCCACGCACGCCTGCGCAGAGCAGATCCGCCGGGACCGTTCGAAGCAGCAGCAACCTGATTCGTGAAGCGAGGCGCGCGCGGCCTAGGAGCCCCGACGAGGCCAACCTCATAGGTTGCCGAGGAGAGAGCGACGACGGCCCCGCACGCCTCGCGAGCGAATCAGAGGAGGTTGGCGGCGAGCTCGGCTAGCTTCGACCTCTCGCCTTTGCGCAGGGTTATCGATGCCGCGATCTTCTCACCGCGGAAGCGGTCGATGAGATACGTGAGGCCGTTGGAGATCGAGTCAACGTACGGGTTGTCGATCTGGAACGGGTCACCCGTGAACACGATCTTGGTGCCCTCGCCGGCGCGCGTCAGGATCGTCTTGATCTCGTGCGGCGTCAGGTTCTGGGCCTCGTCGACGACCATGTACTGATTGGCGATCGAGCGACCACGGATGTAGGTCAGCGGCTCTATCTCCATCACGCCCGCCCGCACCATCTCGTCGACTGCGTGCCCTGCTTTCTTCGCCTTCGACGTCATCGAGAACAGGAACTCGACGTTATCGTGGATGGGCTGCATCCACGGCTTGAGCTTGGCCTCGACCGAGCCGGGCAGGTAGCCGATGTCGCGACCCAACGGAAAGATCGGACGCGACACGAGCAGGCGCTTGTACTTCTCGGCCTCGGCCACCAGGTGCAGCCCCGCCGCCAATGCCAGCAGCGTCTTGCCGGTGCCTGCCTTGCCGATGAGGCACACGACGTGGATGTCCTCGCGCAGGCACGCGTCGAGCGCGAAGTGCTGCTCGCGATTGCGGGGCTTGATCCCCCACATCGGCGTCTTGAACGGGAACACGGAGTCGAGTCGCCCCTCCTCCTTGCGAACGCGCGCCAGCGCCGTCGAGCGCTCGTCCTTCACCATCACGTACTCATTCTCGTACCACGGCGGCGCCTGCGGTTCGTTACCCGGCGCGGGAGGCGGCGGCGGCAACGGCAGGGATCCGTCCTGGTAGATCTTGGGCACTTCGCCCGCCGCGACCTCGCACGTGCGCACCTCAGGATACAGATCCTCGATAGCGATGCGATGTGTGTCGTAGTCCTCTGCCTCGAGGTCCAGCACGTTCGCGCGGATCCGCAGGTTCGTGTCGAGCGTGATGAGTGAGACCTGCTCGCCCGGACGCCGGTCCTTCACCTCGAGCGCGACCGCGAGGATTCGATCGTCGGCGCGATGCTCGAGGTGGAATCCCTCCGGCAGCTTGCGCTCGGTCATGAGCACGTGCAGCACACCCCCGCTCTCGAGCGGCACGCCTTGATCGAGGCGGCCCAGCTTTCGCAGCGCATCGATGTGGCGCGACACTTCACGTGCGTTGCGCCCGAGCTCCGACCCGTCCTTCTTGAACGTGTCGATCTCTTCGATGACGACGATGGGGATCCACACCGCGTTGTCGGCGAAGCCGAAGATGGCTTCAGGGTTGTGCAAGAGGATATTGGTATCGAGAACGAAGTTCTTGCGCATGCGGTGTTCGGTTGTCCTCCCAATGAATCACCGCTGTCAACCAGGCCTGGCACGATGCCCACGAGGACGATACCCGTTGGCCGTGACCTTGGGTTCCGACCCACCCCGACCCCGTGGTATGCCTCCGCCGACAGGAGGCTCGCGATGTCAGTGCCGCTCTCGTTCGTCCGCCATCAGTTGCCGATGCTCAACGCCATCGGCCGCACCGCCGCCGCCGCCGTGCGCCATCGCGTCCAGCCCCCACGCGGCACGCCGCCGCTGCCTGGCCCGTTGCTCACGGCGCGGGTGCCGCCGCGCGATCCGATCCTCGTCGACGCTTTCCTCGAGCACGTCGGCTCGCCCGCAGGCACCTGGGACGGTGCACTGCCGCCGCACTTTTTTCCGCAGTGGGTCTTCCCACTCCTGTCGCGCGCGCTCGAGGGCCTGCCCTACCCGCCGCTCGGCATGCTGAACGGTGGCTGCCGCCTCGTCATCAACAAGCCGCTGCCGATGGGCGAGGCGCTCGACATCGAAGTGCAGCTCACCGACATCGTCGATGACGGTCGCCTCGCGATCATCACCGAGCGCTGCGTGACCGGCACCACGAGCGCTCCCAATGCGCTCGAGATCGAGTTCCATCCGATCGCAAGGCTCGCCTCCAAGGGTCGCTCGAAGGCGTCAGAGGCCCCGAAGAAGGACAAGCCAATCGTGCCGCTGGGCGCCCGCGAGATCGGCCACTGGAAGCTCTCGGCCCGCGCCGGCCTCGAGTTCGCCTTGCTCACCGGAGACTTCAACCCGATCCACTGGATCCCCGCCGCGGCCAGAGCCGCCGGCTTCAAGTCTACGATCCTGCACGGCTTCGCATCGATGACCCGCGTCGTCGAAGCGCTCGTGCAAGGCGATGGCGCGCGCCTCGGCGAGCTCGACGTGCGCTTCGTCAAGCCGCTGGTCCTACCTGCCGAGGTCGGCGCGTACGTCGAAGGCGACGCGGTCTACGTCGGCGAGCGCCCCGGCGCCGAGGCCAACATGACCGGGCACTTCGGGCTCCGCTGAGCCGGCGGCAGTTCAGTTTCGGAAGTCGGGCGTGTAGAAGATCCCGGGCGGCGTGGTCGAGGTGTCGACGACGTACGACACGCCGGTCTCGAGTACGTCACCCGGCAGCCCGACGAGCTGGCAATTGACCGTGCCCGAGCCGCCGTACGGGCAGCCGCCATTGACCTTGGCGTAGAAGACACCTGGCCAGCGCGGGTCGGCGTCGACCCAGTAGGCGACGCCGCCGCGAACCTGATTGGCTTCGAACGTCCACGCGCGGCAGCGGCTCCCGACCGCGTCGCCACCATTGACGCAGGTGCGCGTCGCCGGCTGGCAGGGGCTCGCATACGGTGCCGTATGGTCGCCGCGGTCGCAGCCGACGCCCTCGCGGAAGGTGCCGCCGGTGGGGCAGTACTCGTGCTCGTCGCTGCCGCACGCGACGTAGTTGCGCACGTAGTCGATCTGGAAGACCTGCTGCGCGAAGCTCGCCTGCTTGTCCGGCGCCACCCAAGTCGAGTGGTTGAGGATCCAGTAGAAGGGGCTCGACGGGAAGTTCTCACTCGAGAACGGCGCGAGGCTCGGCGGCGCGCCGGCATCGAGCGTCGCGTTCATGCCGACCGTGACCGAGCCGGTCTTCACATTGTTGATGTAGTAGTCGAGGCGCGCGCTGTTGCCGTCGCCGGTCCACTCGACCGCGAAGAGGTGGTCGCGCTTCCAGAACTCGTCGGTCTGGCGATCGAGGATCGTGTAGCCCTTGGACATGTGGGTCGTGACGCCGCCTTTCGCGGTGCAATCGCCGGAGTCGTCGGCGTCGATCTCGGTCGCGGTGCCCGCGCGATAGCAACGCCCGCTGTGGAACGTCTGGTAGATCTCGTCGGCCGCGTCACGCGCCTCCATCACGTCGATCTCGCCGCCGTCGTACGGCCAGCCACCCTCGGTCGGCATCAACCAAGTCGCTGGAAAAGCACCGAGACCCTTCGGGATTCTGGCCTTCGCTTCGAAGCGTCCCTGGAACTGGGTGGCACCACCGGTGTGCGGCGTGCCGCCGCCATCGACCCACGACGAGTGCTGCGGCGGGTAGCTGTTGAGACCGCCATCGAGGATGGGACAGGTGAGATTGCGGAACCCGAGATTGGGCGAATAGTCGATATTGTCGCGGCAGGCGTAGGTGCGATTGGCGTAGTAGACGCCCGGCCAGCGCGCGTCGGCGTCGGCCCAGTAGGCGACGTCATGGGCCTCGAGGACGTTTGGCTGGAAGCCGTAGACGAAGCAATTGACGCCGCTGAATGTGCCACCATATGGGCACGCGCCGCCGACCGGTGCGTAGTAGACGCCGGCCCAACGCGGGTCGGGGTCGACCCAATAGTGCACGCCCGGCGTCAGCACGCCCGGCTGGAAGCCGACGATCTGGCAGTTCGGATCGCCACCCGAGCCGCCGAAGATGCACGACGCGTCGACCGGCGCGTAGGTCGCCGAGAGCTCGAGCGTGCCCTTGCCGGAGGTGTCGACCTCGACCTGAGAGGCGTCGAAGCGCGCCGACCAGTGGCCCGCGTAGTCGGTCGCCATCCAGTTGACCATCGTATAGAGGGTCCACGTGCATTTATCGAGGCCGGCCAGCCGCTCGTCGAGGATTTGCCCATAGAGCGACTTCACCTCGGGCAGCGACAGCGTTCCGAAGTCGTGGCTTCGGTCGAACAGCTTGATCGCCGCGACCATGTTCGCGCGCGTGGGCGGGAATGGGCCTTCGTTGGGGTTGTCCTGCTGATCGCAGTCGAAATTCCCACCCGGCCAAATGTGACACTGCGGCTTGAGCACGTCGAAGCAATAGTCGTCCGAAGGCTTGCCGGTCTTGCCGCGGAACTCGTCCCCGAAGGTCTTCTTCCAGTGCGTGCGCGAGACGTGCACTTCGCCGGGCGTACCGCCCGTGTCGGTCGGTCCCGTGTCGGCCGGCGCAGTGTCGGCCTGGGTCGAGTCGGAGGTGTCGCTCACCTTCGGTGAGTCATCGCACCACTTCGCCACGAAGACAGGCGGGAGCGAAGCAACGATCAGGGAGGCATGAATGAGGTTCATGCTCGGTGTCGTAACGAATCGCGCACCAGAACGCCAGCTCGAGGTGCTCGAGGTGCTTCAGGTGCGCGCCGCGAGCAGCGGCCCGAGCATGCGCATGCCGGCTGCCAGATCGAACTTCAGGCGCACACCCGGCGCGTGATGCGACGCCACCAGGAGCTGCGCGAAGAGCCCGGCCATCAGCATGTCGACGATGGCCGGCGGCTCCTGGTCGCGATGCGATGCCCAGTCGAGTGCCGCCGTCTCGACCGCGCCGATCCAGCTCCGTACGGCGATGCGGATGGAGGGTGGTGGCACCTCGACCTCCAGCCCTTCGAGGATCCGGTCGACCAACACGCGCCGCGCCTCCTCGATGATCGGGCCGACCGTGTCGTCGCTCGCGCCGAGGCTGCCGTGCATGATCGCGAGGTAGGCATCGCCTTGTTGGCCGACGAACTCGAACCAGGCGAGCAGACCGCGGCGCGCATTCTCGGGGCCTGACACCGCGGGATCGATGACGAGCCGCTCGAGCAGGGTGTCGACCGCGTAGCGCACCACCTCGGTGTAGAAGGCGCGCTTGCCGCCGAAGTAATGATAGAGGAGGCCCTTGGACATGCCGGCCTCGCGCGCGACGTCGTCGATCGAGACATCGTCGTAGCTCCGCGTCGCGAAGAGTCGCAGCCCGAGCTCGAGCAGCTTCATGCGACGCGTGTCGCGCTGGAGATAGGTCCTGGGGCGTTCGGCCACGCTCGACTCCCTGGGTCTCGACGTTTTTTCAGGCGCCTTCGCGGCTACCTATTGAACTCTGTTCAAATCAGCTCTACACCTTGCGCACGAGGTCGGCAAGGGACATCGCTGGTCGCCTCTGATGCAAGGAACCCCAACCGCAGGAGGCTCGCGATGACCGCGTATTCGACTTCCCCGATCCCCCCGACGGGCTCACCCACACCGGTGCCGCCCGTTCGCAAGATGGGCCTCGCGTTCGATGATCTGCCGCGCCACTGGTTCTTCGGCCACCCGATCCACACCGCGGTCATCAACGCGCTGTCGCTTCTGTTCCCGGCTGGCGAGCGGTTCTTCATCCGCAGCGTCAAGCACTTCGAGGACCGCATCGACGACCCCGACCTGCGCGCCGCGATGCGCGGCTTCTATGGTCAGGAGGCACATCATCAGAAGGAGCACCTCGCGGCCAACGCCGCGATTGAGGCGCAAGGCTTCGAGCTCGAATCGTTCATGACGTGGTGGGAGCACTTCGGGTTCGAGTTGGTCGAGCCGCGCTTCTCACCCGAGGTGCGGCTCGCGGCGACCGCGGCGGCCGAGCACTTCACGGCGACGCTGGCCGAGGTGGCGCTCTCCGGTGGCACGCTGGACTACGCGCACCCGGCGATGCGCGACCTCTTGCGCTGGCACGCGGCCGAGGAGATCGAGCACAAGTCGGTCGCCTACGACGTCTTGCAGGCGGTCGACCCGCGCTATCGCACGCGCGTCTACGGCTTCGTCGTGGTGAGCTCGGTGCTCGGCTACGGCTGGCTCCGAGCGGTCCGTCACTTGCTGGCGCAGGAGCAGCTCGAGCGTCGGCCGCGAATGCATCCCGTCGCGCGTCAGCGCCTGCCGCGTATCCTCCGCAAGGTGGCCGGGCGTCTCGGCGACTACTTGCGCCCCGGCTTCCATCCGGATCAGCACGACAATCGCAGCCTCGCACGCACCTATCTCGCCAGTATCAACCGCCTCGCCGGCTGATTGAACACGACCTTCTGAACGAAGTTCAAGGAATCGCCATGCACCCTCTCATCGTCATCGGCGCGGGTCCGGTCGGCCTCGCGGTCGCCAAGGGACTCGGCGAGGCAGGCCTCGACTACGTGCAGGTCGAGGCGACCGACCATGTCGGCGGCAACTGGGCCCATGGCGTGTACACCACGGCGCACATCATCAGCTCGAAGAAGACGACCGAGTACGGCGACTTCCCGATGCCCGCGCACTACCCCGACTTCCCGTCTGCGTCGCAGATGCGGGCCTACTTCGAGTCGTACGCGGACGCGTTCTCCCTACGCGACAAGATCCGCTTCGACACACGCGTCGCGAGCGTCGTGCCGGTCGGGCCGCATGCGACCGACGGCTGGGACGTGACGTTCGAAGGCGCCACCCGACCCGAGCGCTTTCGCGGCGTGCTGGTGTGCAACGGCCATCACTGGGCGCGCTCGTTCCCTCCGTGGGCGACGGTCGATGGCGTGCTCAGCCCGCACGTCATCCACTCGAAGGACTTCGTCGCGCCCGACCAGCTCGCCGGCAAGCGTGTGCTCGTGGTCGGCGGCGGCAACTCCGCCTGCGACATCGTCAGCGAAGCGGCGCGCGTGTCGACCCACGCCGACTGGAGCCTGCGTCGCGGCTACTGGTTCATGCCGAAGACGTTCTTTGGGATCCCAACCATCGAGCTGGCGCAACCGTGGCTGCCGGTCCCGGCCCAGCGCCTCGTCGTGCGGAGCCTCATCCGCATGGTGGTCGGCGACTACAAGCGCTACGGCCTGCCCGAGCCCGATCACAAGCTCTTCGAGGCCCACCCGACCGTCTCGACCGAGGTCTTCCACTACCTCAAGCACGGCCGCATCCACCCGCGTCCCGACGTCGCGAAGCTCGAAGGCAATCGCGTGACGTTCACCGATGGCGCGGTCGCCGACTACGACCTCATCGTGTGCGCGACCGGCTACGACGTCAGCGTGCCGTTCCTGCCCGAAGGCATGATCCCCGTCCGCGGCAAGGTCGCCGAGCTCTACGCCGGCATGCTGCGGCCCGAGTGGCGCCACCTCTGGGTGGTCGGCACGACCCAGCCGCGCTATGGCCTCGGCGGGCTCGTGCGGCCGGGGTCCCAGCTCATCGCCGCCTGGTGCAAGCTGCAGGACGAGCTCGAGGTGCCGCTCGGCGAGCTCGTGCGTGGCATCGGTGTGCGCCCGCCGAAGACCCACCTGATGGACCCCCATGCGGTCCTGCGCATGATCTCGGTCGCGCAGCGGCTGGTACCACTCCTGCGCTGGCGCGGTCGCCATCGGCTGCGTCAGGCGAGCGCCGACGTGACGCCGTTGCCCGTGGTCACGCGTCCGCCCGAGTTACGACCTGCCCATAATCGGTAGCCCACCCGAATTCGGCGTCGCCTCAGGCTACGCTACTGGACTCGCGCCCACTAGCGATGCGCGGGAGCTTGGTATACCGTCCCGGGCTCAACGCCGTAAAGGTGAGAGCCGTGATGCGTAGACTGCCGGTATATCTGCTCCTGGACACATCGGGCTCGATGACTGGAGAGCCGATCGAGGCGCTCAAGAACGGCGTGCAGCTCTTGACGTCGACGCTGCGTCAAGACCCGTACGCGCTCGAGACGGCCTGGGTGTCGGTCATCGGCTTCGGGGGTGGCGCGGCGGTGCTGGTGCCACTGACGGAGCTCGTCTCGTTCCAGCCGCCGGTCCTCGTCGCCCGTGGCGACACCCAGCTCGGCGCCGCGCTGGAGCTGCTCGCGCGCCAGATCGACAGCGAGGTCATCAAGACCACCGCGGACACGAAGGGCGACTGGCGCCCCATCGTGTTCCTGATGACCGACGGCTCGCCGACCGACGACTGGAACCGTGGCTATGAGATGCTGCTGGCGACGCGCGCGACGGTGATCGCGTGCGCGGCAGGAGCGCTCGCGGACACCAGCGTGTTGTCGGTGATCACCGAGTCGGTCGTGACCCTCGACACCGCCGACCCGACGACGATCAAGGCGTTCTTCAGGTGGGTCTCCGCGTCGATCGCCGCGACCAGCCAGAAGGTAGAGGCGAGCGGGCGCGAGCTCACGGGGCTCAAAGATCTGCCGCCGCCGCCCAAAGAGATCAACATCGTCTAACGAGAGTGACACGGCCGTCTTTGCCCGGGTGGCAATATCGGCAATATCGAAAGGAACCGCGATGCGCCGACTGCCAGTCTACCTCCTGCTCGACACCTCCGGCTCGATGCGCGGCGAGCCGATCGCCTCGGTGAACGTCGGCCTCCAGACGATGGTGTCGACGCTGCGACGCGACCCGTCCGCGCTCGAGACGGTGCACATCAGCATCATCACGTTCGATCGCGAGGCGGTCGTACTGGTGCCGCTAACGTCGATGGAATTGTTGGTTCTTCCGGAGATCACCACGCCCGAGTCGGGGCCGACGATGCTCGGTGAGGCACTCCAGGCGGTGTGCGCCCTGGTCGACGCCGAGCTGGTGCATGCGACGCCCGATCAGAAGGGCGACTGGGCGCCGCTCCTGTTCGTGATGACCGACGGCAGTCCGACCGATCTGCTCGCGTTCGAGGAAGCGGTGCCGATGGTGAAACAGCGCAACTTTGGCAATATCATCGCCTGCGCCGCCGGACCGAAAGCGAAGAAGGACTTCCTGCTGCAGCTCACCGATCATGTGGTGAGCCTCGACACCGTCGACGCGACCGCCTTCTCGAGCTTCTTCAAGTGGGTGTCGTCGGCCGTCGGCGCAGGAAGCCGCAGCCAGGGCACCACCGCCTCGGCCGAGCTGCCGCCGCCGCCCGCCGAGATCCAGTTCGTCGTCTGAGGTTCGCGCTCCGCTCACGCGTGCGCTGGTCAATTCGCCGAGCAGGCGAAGCCGTGGCGAGGCGAGAGCAACCAGAAAATCCCGGAGTCGTCATGCGCCGTCTGCCGATTTACTTCCTGCTCGATATCTCTGAATCCATGGCCGGCGAGAATCTGGTCCAGCTCGAGGAGGGGCTCGCGCAGATCGTCAAGCGCCTGCGCACCGATCCCCACGCCCTCGAGACGGTGTGGATCTCGGTCATCGCGTTCGCGGGCAAGGTGAAGCAGCTCGCGCCGCTGACCGAGCTGGTCATGTTCTCGCCGCCGGAGCTGCCGGTAGGCGGTGGCACGTCGCTCGGCGCGGCGCTCGAGTTCCTGATGACCGACATCGATCGGAACGTGGCGAAGAACACGCCGACGCAGAAGGGCGACTGGAAGCCGATCGTGTTCCTGATGACCGACGGTCGTCCGACCGACAACGCCGGGCCGGCCGCCGACAAGTGGGTCAAGGACTTCCAGCGACGCGCCAATCTCGTCGCGATCGCGCTCGGCCACAGCGCGGACCTCACGCTCTTGCGCAGCTTGACCGAGAACGCGTTCGTCCTCACGCCCGAGAGCGACGTCGACTTCCACAAGTTCATCGCCTGGATAACGCACTCGGTGCAGGCCCACTCGCGCGCCATCGGCGACGGCCGTGGCAAGGACGATGCGGTGCTCTCGAACGACGAGATCATCGACTCGATCCTGCAGAAGGTCGACCTCACCAAAGGCGAGCAGATGGTCGACGAGACCGGCGCCTTCTTCGTCTCGAAGTGCCAGCGCACGCGCCAGCCTTATCTTTCGCGCTACGAGCCGATGAACGTCGATGCGCCGATGGACGAAGGACGCGTGCCGTTCAAGGTCACGACCTACGGCTTGGCCGGCGTCTACAAGCTCAAGAAGAGCTACTTCGACCTCAGCTCCGACACGCCCAGCCTGCGCACCGTCAACACCGACGCGCTGCATGGTTTCCCGTCGTGCCCGCACTGCAACAACCCCTTCGGCTTCGCGATGTGCAGCTGCGGCAATACGTTTTGCGTGGCGGGTGGTGGCCAGCAGACCTGCCCCTGGTGCGAGAAGACCGCGATGTTCGGACGTGCCACCGAGAGCGACGGCGGCATCGACATCACCCGGGCGCGCGGCTGAGGTAGACATGACGCGCATCTTCGAGAATCCGGATTCGATGGATAGCGAGCCACCGTCGCTGCCTGCGAGCGAAGTAGCACCGGCACCACTGGCGGCGCCACTGCCGCGCGTGAGATTGCCAAATGCAACGGGCGGAAAGGCCTATCGCGCGGCGATCGATCTCGCGAGCCATGACCTGCCCGACCTGCGCATCGCCGCGATCGACGAGCTCGCGCCGCTCGGCCTGACGTTCGATGTCGAGCGTCAGACGCTCGCCGGCACGCCCGTTGGCTCGACCGAGACACGCGAGCTGGCGTTGGATGCGCGCCTCGCGACCGCGTCGGGGCTGCAGCTCGAGGGTACGGCGAAGATCCTGCTGCTGATCAATCCCGATCCACGAAGCCTCTGGAAGGACATCGCGCCCGACGAGACGGCGCCGTTCGCGAAGCCCAGTCGCGCGTCGTCGCAGCTGGCATTCGGCGATCACATCGCGCTCGGCGCGAGCGTGCGCGGCCGCTCACACGCGAACGTCGGGAGCTTTCGCGAGGACGACTTCCAGATCGTGCACGACCCGGCGAGCGGCTGGCTCGTGCTCGCGGTGAGCGACGGTGCGGGCAGCGCCAAGCTCTCGCGCGAGGGCTCGCGCCTTGCGACAACAGCCGCGGCGACGACGCTGATGGCAGGCATCCAAGCGCTGACGACGACGGTCGCTGAGTTGCCGGCGACGCCACCTGACGAGAAGACGCTCGAGACGCTGCATGACCAGTCGCTCGAGGCACTCGGGCGCGCGGCGCACGATGCATGCCGCGCGATAGGCGACGCCGCGAAGGCGGTCGAGGCCAGCGAGAAAGACTTCGCGAGCACCCTCCTCATCGCCGCCGTGCGCCCGTGTTTGGCCGGCATGTTCATCGCGAGCTACTGGGTCGGCGACGGCGCGCTCGCGGTCTTCGCTGGCGACAAGGTCGAGGTGCTCGGCGACGGCGACTCGGGCGAGTTCAGCGGACAGACCAGGTTCCTGATGGCATCCGAGCTCAACAAGGGCTGGTCGGAGATAAGCCGCCGGGTGCGTGTTCGGGTCGTGCCCGAGCTCACCGCGCTGGCGCTGATGACCGACGGGGTGTCGGATCCGAAGTTCGGGACCGATCGGCGGCTGCGCGATCCCGAGGCGTGGCGCGCATTCTGGAACGACGATCTGGGGCAAGGCCTCGGCGACCGTCTTGCGTCGGGCCTCGAGCAGCGTCTCCTGTCGTGGCTCGAGTTCTGGTCGCCAGGCGAGCATGACGACCGCACCCTGGTCCTCCTCTTCCAGGAACATCGATGAGCCGCATTATTCGCCTCCGCGCGCAGGACGGAAGCCAGGTCGAGTTCGAACAGGAAGCCCGCGGCGCGGGCGGACTGAAGGACTGCCACTTCAGCCCCGATGGCCAGGAGGTGGCACTCTTCTTCCGTTCGCCGCTCGACCAGAATGGGCTCAATCGCCTGCAGAATATCGTGCACGATTATCGCAAGCGCATCTTCGAGCAGGAAGGCGGCGACTATTGGAAGAACGTCTACTGCTGGCCGCAGAGGATCGTCGAGTGGGGCGGACGCGTCGGCATCACCGCACCTGTCTACGCCAAGCACTTCTTCTTCGAGCACGGCTCGAAGAATCGCGACGTGCTCGGCATCAAGGGCCGCGAGAAGGAGGGCAAGTGGTTCGCCTCGGCCAACAACCGCAGCAAGTTCTTAGACCCACGCGAGCTCGGCACCTGGGCCAACCACGTGCGCGTGTGCCTGTTGATAAGCCGCGCCGTTCGGCGCCTCCACATGGCGGGCCTCGCGCACTCGGACCTGTCCTACAAGAACGTGCTGGTCGATCCGGCCGGTGGTAACGCCTGCATCATCGACATCGACGGCCTGGTCGTACCCGGCAAATATCCGCCCGATGTGGTCGGCACGCCGGACTTCATCGCACCCGAGGTCGTTGCGTCCGCGGGCCTCGACCGGCGTGACCCCAAGCGCAAGTTGCCCTCGATTGCGACCGACTGCCACGCGTTGGCGGTGCTCATCTACATGTATCTGCTGTACCGCCATCCGCTGCGCGGCCAGCGGGTGCACGACGCCGACCCGATGCGCGACGAAGAGCTCGCGATGGGCGAGCGAGCCTTGTTCGTCGAGGACGCCAACGATCGATCGAATCGCATCAACGTGCAGCAGGTGCGGCCGAGCGAGCTGCCGTGGGCGGACACCAACCTGCGTCCGTACACGCTGGCCGGGCCCTATCTGGCGCCGCTGTTCGCGCGCGCGTTCGGCCCCGGGCTACGCGACCCGAGCCAGCGGCCGGGCGCGATGGAGTGGGAGGAGGCGCTGATAAAGACGGTCGACCTGCTGCAGCCGTGCGCCAATCCGGTGTGCGAGCAGAAGTGGTACGTGTTCGACAACACGACGCGGCCGCGTTGCCCCTTCTGCGGGACAGAGTACACCGGCACGTTGCCGGTCCTGAATCTGTACTACTCGACCCATCAAGCTGGGCAATACCGCCCCGAGAATCACCGGCTGATGGTCTACACCAATCAGTCGCTGTTTCCGTGGCACATCAGCCGCAATCTCTCGCCGAACGAGAAGCTCACGCCCGAGCAGAAGAAGCGCGTCGGCTACTTCGTGCTGCACCAGGGCACCTGGTTCCTCGTGAACGAGAACATGCCGGACCTGTTCGACCACAGCGCCAAGGTGGCGGTGCCGATCGGCGGCAAGGTCGAGATCCGTGAGGACCTGCAGCTCATGCTGTCGAAGCAGCAGGGGGGGCGCCTCGTTCACGTCCAGGTCGTTCCGGCGCTTTAGCGGCGCCTTCGACTGGCTGGTTTACTTCGCGCACGGGGCTGCTCTTGAGCTTCGCGCGGCCGCTACGGTCGTCGAGCGGGACCTTAGACCCGGTGTCCGATCGGATGTTCGGGGCCTGGGTTGACACCCGCGCGGATCTTGTTGGAAGGTCTGCACACATCGTTCCCGGATGCGCGCTCCGCGCACCAATCCCAGCGGCCGCTTGGCCAAGGAGTTCAGCATGGCAATCTCGCTCAGCAAAGGTGGAAACGTTTCCCTCAGCAAGGAAGCGCCCGGACTCAAGAACGCCATCATCGGCCTCGGCTGGGACGTGCGTGCCTCGGACGGCCAGGGCTTCGATCTCGACGCCAGCGCGTTCCTGCTCGACGCCAACGGCAAGGTCCGGGGCGACGCGGATTTTATCTTCTACAACAACCTGAAGAGCACCGACGGCAGCGTCGAGCACACCGGCGACAGCAAGGACGGCGAAGGCGACGGCGACGACGAGTCGTTGAAGGTCGACCTGTCGCGCGTGCCGGCCGAGGTGCACAAGGTCGCCGTGTGCGTCACCATCCACGACGCCGAGGCGCGCCGTCAGAACTTCGGCATGGTGAACAATGCGTTCGTGCGCATCGTGAACGCCGATGGCCAGAAGGAGATCGCGCGCTACGACCTGTCGGAGGACGCCAGCGTCGAGACCGCGATGATCTTCGCCGAGCTCTACCGCAACAACAACGAGTGGAAGTTCAAGGCGATCGGCCAGGGCTTCAAGGGGGGGCTTGGCCCTCTAGCCAAGAACTTCGGCGTCAACGTCTAAAATTCGCTCGGATACGCGCCCATCTCCGTCGTCGGTCCCCCCGGTCGCTCCTGCGGCGTACGAAGCGTACGCCTCGTCGCTCGCGGGGGGCGCCTCCTAGGATATGGGCGCGTCTCCTTAGCGAATTGGCGTAGATTCGCTGGCACTCTCAGACACACCGAAAATAGAGGCTCGGCTCTATGCAGCAGTTCGTTCGTGGACAGAAGTCGAAGCTCTCGGACCTGACCCAGTCGCAGGCGATCGAGATCGGGATCAACATCGTCGGTAAGCCGGGCGTCACGGTCGACGTGAGCTGCTTTGGTCTGGACGAGGCGGGGAAGCTGTCGGACGACCGCTACTTCATCTTCTACAACCAGCGTGCGTCGCCGTGCCGCTCGGTGGTGGCGCACGGGGCGCAGAACGGGGACCAGGACACGTTCCGGATTGATCTCGCGACACTGCCTTCGAAGATCAAGAGGCTGGTGTTCACGGCGGCGATCGACGGCGACGCGACGATGAGCTCGATCGCTGGGAGCCGCTTGCGCCTCCTGGTGGAAGGCGACCCAATCGGCGAGTTCAGCTTCTCGGGCAATGACTTCGGGGCCGAGCGCGCGCTGATGGTCGGTGAGCTGTACTTCAAGGACATCTGGCGCTTCGCCGCGGTCGGCCAGGGCTTCAACGGCGGTCTCAGCGCGCTGCTCGCCCACTTCGGTGGCGAAGAGGTCCGCAGCACGCCGGCGCCCGCGCCCGCCCCGAAGCCGGCACCCGAACCTGCGGCGGCGGCAGCGCCCGCGGCGGCTCCGAAGGTGAGCCTGTCGAAGGTCACGCTCGAGAAGCAGGGCGCCAGCAAAGCCGTCAATCTCAAGAAGGGCGGCGGCGTCCAGCCGATCCATATCAATCTCAATTGGGATGACCCCAACGCCGGCAAGAAGCAGGGTTGGTTCTCGCGCAAGCAGCAGAAGGCCGACCTCGATCTCGGCTGCTTCTACCGCCTCACGACGGGCGAGCAGGGCGTCATCCAGCCGCTCGGCGCGCGCTTCGGCGCCAAGCACGGCTTGCCCTTTATCTACCTCGACAAGGACGACCGCAGCGGCGCCGCCGTCGACGGCGAGAACCTCTACATCATGCGCCCCGACCTCATCGACAAGGTCGTCGTGTTCGCCATGATCTACGAGGGAACGCAGAACTTCTCGCACGTGAAGGGGCGCCTGCGCATCAAGGAGGAGGGCAACGAGATCGACATCAATCTCACCAGCCCCGATCCCTCGCTGACCTTCTGCGCGGTGTGCCTCATCAAGAAGGACAAGGACGCGGTCGTCATCACCAAGGAGGAGCGGTATTTCATCAACCACCTCTTCTGCGACATCCATTACGAGTATGGATTCCGCTGGGCGGCGGGCACGAAGTAGGCCCGTCACGGACCGTGCGAGCTGTGCCCGCTCCATTGACCCGAGAAGCGCGTCATGGCGTGATGACGCCATGACGAGCGTCAAGATCGCCGACCTCAGCAAGAACCTCGCGGCTCACCTCAAGGCTGTCGAAGCGGGGGCAAGCATCGAGATCACCGATGAGGGTCGCGCCATCGCCCGCATCGTCCCGATTTCACGCGACGTTCGCTCACCCGCTGAGTCTGGGCGAGCAGCCGAGGCCAGCGACGAAGGCCACGAAGCGCCTGACTTCGTGGACGTTACCGACGAGCAACGCCGGCTCCTGAAGCAACTTGGAGTCAGCCCACCGAAGAGGCCGTTGCACGAGATCCAGAACCTCCCGTACGAACCGAAGGTCTGGCCGTTCTCGACGCTCGAGCTGCTGCTGGAAGAGCGTGGCCAAGACCGCAACAGGTAGCGATGAGACTCTATCTCGATTCGTCCGTCATCCTCCGGGTCCTCTTCCGGGAACCGGAGCGCCTCGCATCTTGGGACACCTATACGAGTGGCTTCACGAGCGCGCTGACACGCATCGAGTGTCTGCGAACGATCGATCGACTTCGCGTACAAGGCCTCGACGAGGCTGCTGCCGAGGCGATCAGCTCGCAAGCTGACAAGACTCTCGAACGCCTATCCATATTGGCATTCAGCGACGACGTGCTGCGGGTGGCCAGCCAACCTTTTCCGACAGCCGTGGGCACGCTCGACGCCTTGCACTTGGCAAGCGCGTTGCTGATCAAGATGTCCCAGCCAAACCTCGAATTTGCGACTCACGACCGGCAATTAGGGGTCGCAGCACGCGCGATGGGCCTCACAGTTCATGGCACCTGATCGCGCGCGCTTGCCCGATCAACCCAACGCCACCAGCCACGCCTTGAGGTAACGCCCCTCGGGAGCGACCGACACGGTGGGATGGTCGGCGGGCTGACCCCAGCGCTCGAGCACGCGCACGGTCTTGCGCAGACGGTGGCCGGACTCGGTCAGCATGCGACCGAACTCCTCCTCACCGACGTGGCGCGAGCACGAGCACGTGAGCAACAGCCCGCCGGGGGCGAGGGTCGCCATCGCGAGCGTGTTGAGGCGCGCGTACTTCTGGAGCGCGTCCTCGAGGTGGCTGCGGCCCTGGGCGAACTTCGGCGGGTCGATGACGATGCGGTCCCAGGTGCGACCGGCGGCCTGCTGCTCTTTCAGGTAGACGATCGCGTCT
>Ga0209181_10001860_pt1 | contig 35518 bp, 21 predicted proteins | sample MAT05_FD_187208 | JGI IMG/M metagenome (GOLD analysis project Ga0209181, IMG submission 187208) | Freshwater microbial communities from Lake Fryxell liftoff mats and glacier meltwater in Antarctica - MAT-05 (SPAdes) (version 2) | ecosystem: Environmental > Aquatic > Freshwater > Ice > Liftoff... | reverse complement strand
ATAACTTAGTCATTTTAGGTCAACCATTTTTTCATCAGACAACACTATTTTTCTGCGAATAGTGGGGCTATTTAAAGAAAAATAGGGGCCGTATGATGGAACAAAGGGTGGCATCAAATGACTAAGTTATTGGTGCCGCGTTCCTAATGTACTTTGGCAACCTTTTAATCTGTCTTTAATCTCAATCCAAACGGTATGCGCATCCAGTTCAGCCTTTCCTGCCAGAAGGGCACAATTATTCCAATCAACTATCAATCAGAAATATCCAACTGGGTTTTTTCGGTGCTCTCCAAAGCAGGCGCCGAGCTCCAGACTTGGGTACAGCAGCGCGGGTTTGACCTAACCTCGCGAAATTACAAACTATTCACTTTCAGTCCGTTGGCGATTTACCCCTACGAGATGGACCAGGTGAAACAAGAGTTCAGGTTGCTTGGCAACCAGGTCAAACTCAGCGTTTCGATCTATCTGGATCCACAGTTTGAACAACAGATTGTCAACTTGTTCCGTCAGGTGCCCCTTCAATTGGGAACGCTGGAAGGCCAGCAGGCGCAATTCGAGGTGAAGCACTGGCAAATCATGCAACGCCCGGTGTTCAAGGATTCCATGCAGTTCAAAGCAGTATCTCCCATCTCGATCACCTCCCTGGAAGAGGTCAAAACCGCCAACCCTTATTTATTGCCGGACAGTGAGCCGTACGATGTCAGTTTTTTCAGCCATTCTGTACGTCGCTTCAAGGCAGCCCTTCAATATAAATCCCTGATGGCCTTGAAACTGCTCGATCCGGCGTTTCCAATGCAATACAGGTTGATTGGCCAGGCCAAATCGCGCCTCATCCATTTGAAGCCCAATGTGGAAAATCTGCCGCAATTACGCGGTTTTGCATACGAATTTGAGGTAAGCCTGCCGACTCCCATGATGGAGTTCTGCTACTTTGCAGGATTTGGAGAGTATCCGCACTTGGGGTTCGGGTATGTGGAGTTGAAATAAAGGAACGGTGCTGGAATAAAGGTGCAAATTAGGGGAGACGGTTTTGTTGATGTTGAGGCACGAGGAGGGCGTTTAGTGGTACCTAAACAACGGACGAGTAACAAAAACAGCGGCAAAACAAGTCCCCCTCATTTGCACCTTTATTCCAGCACCGTTCCTAAGGAACGCGGCACCAATAACTTAGTCATTTGATGCCACCCCTTGTTCCATCATAGGGCCGCTATTTTTCTTTAAATAGCCCCACTATTCGCAGAAAAATAGTGTTGTCTGATGAAAAAATGGTTGACCTAAAATGACTAAGTTATTGGTGCCGCGTTCCTAAGGGTAGTTATGGCATAGGTGTTTTAGTGTTTAGTGTCCAAAATAATAACCTGTTCGAAATGCCCATTCGACTTTTTGCGCTTTTCATCGTCGGTTTATGCCTCTTGGCAGCTTGCGACGATACTGCCGAAAAAAACCGTGCTGCGCTCGCGGGGCATTGGGAACTGACCAAGGCGCTGCGCAACCAGCGTGAGACGGGGGTATTGGTCGGTATTTATTTTGATTTTGAAGGGGATGGGAAAATGACTACCAACCTTCCCGTTGCACCGGAAACGCCTGTGACGACCGATTATGAAGTGACCCAAAAAGAAATCATTCAAAAACTTCCTCTGCCGCTCACCTATGAAATCCAGTCGCTGGATGACTCCACGTTGGTGTTGAAGATGGAAATGCGCAGCATCCCGTTTGAATTATATCTCCAACGCGCTGAAAAACCCGCACCTCTGCCTGAATTTATTCCGGAACAGGATTCAAGTTCCCTTTTGGATAACTCAGATGGACAATATCGCAGGTAATTTCTTGCAGGTAATTTCTTGCAGGTAATTTCTTGCAGGTAATTTCTTGCAGGTAATTTCTTGCAGGTAATTTCTTGCAGGTAATTTCTTGCAGGTAATTTCTTGCAGGTAATTTCTTGCAGGTAATTTCTTGTAACTATCCAGCCGCCCCTAAATACTTATGATTTCCGACCTCGGAGAGGTCGAACGTTTGTACAAATGCATTGGGTTGACATTAATTCCCGACCTCGGAGAGGTTGAACGTTTGTTTCAACGCTATTTTCTGCAAACCTTCGATCTCTCCGAGGTCAGGAAAACATTGAAATGCTACATTTCTACAAACCTCTGACCTCTCCGAGGTCGTATGGCAAAAAGCATTTCAAAGCGGCTGGATAGTTACTACCGCGGTATCCAACCGGTAGTTTTCCTCGTCTAAACAAACAAATTGAATTTCTTCCAGTCCTTCGTTTTCGGCCACAAAATCACGTACAGCCTGCACAGCCACCGCGCACGCTTCTGATTTGGGACAGTTGTAAATCCCCGTGCTGATATTGGGGAAGTCTGTCCGCCAAAATTTTCGGAAAGATCGTTCTCCCAAACCTTGTAACTTCACCCCCGCACAAATCACTGACTACATAGTTTTGAGACACTTCCTGCCGCATTTTATCCAGGAAAATTACAGAAATGGCCTCTTAGAGGGTCATTTGAACGCCTACACCATGTTTGTAGACCTCAGCGGATTCACCCGACTGACAGACACTCTCATGAAGCAAGGTGCCGAAGGCGCAGAAGAGCTGTCCGTTGCGCTCAATCATATTTTTCAACCGACCGTTGCGCTGGTATATCAACAAGGCGGCTTCATACCCTACTTTGCCGGCGATAGTTTCACGGCTATTTTCCCTAACAACAACGGCGGCCCGATCCATGCCGACTCCGTAGCCATTGCTCGTCGGGTGCTGCAAACAGCCCAGGCCGCCCTTCGGCGCTTCATCAGAGAGCAGGAAGATCCTGAATCGCTGATGGCGGAGCATCAAATTGGGATCAAAATCGGCTTATCGGAAGGTGTCGTAGAGTGGGGAATTGTTGGCGACCGGCGCAAAGCCTACTATTTTCGGGGCGAACCCATTGATGGCTGTTCGCAGGCACAGGTGAGAGCGGCTAGCCTGGAAGTCGTTTGCGACCAACGGTTCGCGGTATTTTTGCATCCGATTGGCCTCTCTGCTCAGGTGGTAGACGATGGGTTTTTTAAAATTGACGAAAGAGGCCTGGCTGAGTTGGGTGCGCAGGGAGTAGGGTTCGGAGGAGAAAACGCCGCCGATTCGGCACTGGGCACTTCCCGCAGCACGGATGGATTCTCTCAAAACGGCAAAAACAGCGTAAGTAAATCCTTTCCGGAAGAAAATGACTCTGTCGCAATCGTTCTGCCTGAACCTGATCCGCATATCATGGCGCAGTTTCTGCCAACGGAAGTTTTTGACAATCAGGGTTTTGGAGAATTTAGGAACGTCGTAAGCGTATTTCTTTCGTTCGACTGTGTGTATACACATTCGGCACTCGGACATTTTGCTTCAGTCGTGTTGGAGCAGTGCGACAATTTCGGCGGCTACTTGAAAGAAATTGATTTTGGTGATAAAGGAGGGGTGATGTTCTGCATTTTCGGCGCGCCGATTTCATTTGAGAACAACGTGGAACGTGCACTTGAATACATCGCTGCCGTACAAGAGGAACTCCGCGATCTGGAAACACTGACCGGCGCACGTTATCGAATCGGGATTACATCGGGTTTGGCATTTACGGGCGTGATCGGCAGTCAGGAGCGCTGTCAGTATGCAGCAGTAGGCGCCCGGGTCAACCTCGGTGCGCGACTGATGATGAAAGCCGTGTGGGGAGAAGTAATGGCCGACGAGAATGTGCAGAAGAACCGCAACTTCAAGTTTACTTACCGGGGAGAGGGTTATTACAAAGGTTTTGAAAAAGCGATTCCGACCTATGTTTTGGTAGGGCGCAACCTGACAGGAAGGGCGAGTTTTTCGGGCGATTATTTTGGCCGCGAGTCTGAGTTGGGTATCTTGACAGATTTTGCCGCGCCGCTTCGGGAATGGAAATTCGCAGGCGTGGCGTACGTTTTCGGTGAAGCGGGCATTGGAAAAAGCCGCCTGAGTTACGAACTGCGCCGCCGTATGCGCGAAGCCATGGCGGTCAGTTGGTTTACGTGTCAGAGTGATCAAATCCTGCGCAAGCCGTTCAATCCCTTCATTTACTTTCTTAAAAATTACTTCGATCAAAGCCCTGAAAACAGCATAGTGCGAAATCGGGAACTCTTCGAACAGAATTTCCTTGAACTTCAATACGATCTGACAGAGAATCGGCATCCTGAAGCCGACTCGGTGCGCCGGGAGATCAACCGGACCCAGAGCGTACTGGCTGCCATGGTGGGTATCCAGTATCCCGGATCGCTTTGGGAACAACTCGACGCACGAGGGCGCTACCAGAATAGCCTCGCAGCGATGGCTAACCTGTTTGTGGCCGAGTCGCTGCTACAACCCCTGGTAATCGAACTGGAAGATGCGCATTGGTACGACGACATGAGCCGCGAGTTTCTCGGCCAGTTTATCCGTCGGGCACCGGGACATCCGATCCTGTTTTTGGCTACCAGCCGCTACGAGGACGATGGCAGCCGTGCCTATGCGTTCCGAAAACAAGTTCTGGATGAAGTGGGTGTACCACACTGCGAGGTTGACCTTAACTTCTTGTCGCCCGATGACCTTCGTGCATTTGCGGAGGCCCGGTTGGGCGGACTGCTGCACACCGATCTGTATGAACTGTTGCAGCGCATGACCCAAGGCAACCCGTTTTATGTGGAACAGATGGCTGACTACTTCCGGGAGGCTAACTTGCTGAAAACCATAGACGGACGCCTTCAATTGAACAATGCGGAAGGTTTTCAATTGGCCGATTCGGTGAAACAAATCATGATGGCCCGGATTGACCGGTTGAGCGGCCTGGTAAAAGAAACCGTGAAAGCCGCCGCTGTCATCGGGCGCGAGTTCGAGTTGCCAGTCCTGTCGGCAGTCATGGCGAAACAGGAAGAGTTTGTGCGAAAAAATGGCGATTTGGAAATGGTGCTTCGGGAGCAAATCCAGACGGCCGAAAAGTGGCAGGTCTGGTATGCGATGAACGAATTGCGCTACATCTTCCGCCACTCGCTGCTGCGGGAGGCCGCCTACGATATGCAACTGCGCACCCGGCTCCGCGAGTTGCATCAACTGATTGCCGAGGCCATCGAGCAGATATATCCGGGTTCTGAAGAACGCTATGTAGACCTGGCATTCCACTATGAGCAGGCCGAAGACGAGCGGCGCACCAATAAATTTTTGGAGAAAGCCGCCCGGTATTCACAGCGCAACTTCCTCAACCGGCAGGCATTGAAGTTTTATGAAAAACTGATCGAAAACCTGCGTCAGCTGGGGAAAAAGAACAAAAAAACGATCAAACTTTTGCTTCGGAAAGGCGCCGTACACGAACTCGTGGGACAGTGGGAAGAGGGAGAGCACGACTATCGCGATGCCCTTGACCGCGCCAAAACCATCAATGACTGGTACCTGATCGGACGCAGCAATCGCCGTCTTGGCAACCTGCTGATGTTGCGCGGCAACTACACCGAAGCCAAAAAGCATCTGGATGTAGCGATTACGTGTTTTGAACTGGCCAATGATCAAGTCGGCACCGCCAAAACCTACGGCAATCTGGGCACCTTTCACTTTCGGCAGGGCGGCTACGACGCTGCCAAAAGTTGGTTTGCAAAAGCCATCGAGATCAACCGGGGCATCAACCGCAATGCCGAAAATGCAACGATCGTCGCCAACCTGGGACTGATTTTTATGAATCAGGGGCACTACGACGAAGGCATCCGGTGGCTCGAAGAACAATTGGATACTGCCGAGCAAGCGGCTGATAAACAGGGGCTTACTACCCTGTATACCAACCTTGGCATTATTTACCTGGAAAAAGGCGCCCTCGATTCCGCCTTGCTATGCCTTGAAAAAGGACTGGCACTTTCGGAAGAACTGGGCAACAAGCTTTACATGACCATTTGCATCGGCTCTATCGGCTCGGTGTGGGAACGCAAGGGGGACTACACCCGTGCCATGCAGAACTTCGACCGCGACCTGCTGCTCGTGCGTGAATTGGGAGACAAACAAGGCACCGCCATCGCTTGCGGCCTGATCGGCGACCTGCTTTCTATCATGGGCGATTTTGACCGGGCGATCGAGTTTTTGGAACAAAACCTGGCGCTGAGCCGCGAACTGAACTACAAAAAAGGGATTGCCAAAGCCCTGAATACATTGGGCGATACCTGGTTCTACAAAGGAGATCAGGCCCGCAGCATCCGCTACTATAACGAAGCCATCGAGTATGCCCGCGAGATGGGCAACAAACTGGTGCTCGGGTATTCGCTGGTGGAAAAAGGCATCGTGCACGTAATGGCCGGCGAACTCAGTACCGCTCGCCAACTCCTGGAAGAAGGGCGCGACATTGCGCTGGCTTTGGGCAATGCGGATCTCACGTTTGGCGCTAATATCCTTCGCGCACAAGTCATCATCGCCGAGGGCAACCGTGCCGAAGCGCTTCGCCAACTCCAGCAATTGATGGCACTCGCCCGTTCCGAAAGAGAGGAGGCTGCCGTTCACTTTGAGCTTCGCCGCGTGGCGGACAATCCTACGCCCCACCACCTTCGGGCACTGTCGCTTTATCGGGCGATGTATGGACGGACACCGCAGTATATTTATCGAGTTAGATTGGAGGAGTTGGAGCGCGGGGGATAATTTTTATCCTACTCAATCTTTAGAATGCAATTTTCCCACAATTTTGCAAAAAGAACCAATGCCAGAAGTCAGCCGAATCAAAGGAGTTATCTTTCGGGTTTATAATGGTGACCACCCACCGCCACATTTTCATGCACTTTATCAGGAAGACGAGGCATTGATTGATATTCAACGCAGCAGCGTTTAGAGGGGTGATCTGCCAAACAAAAAACTCACAGTGGCTATGGATTTTCTGGAAGAAAATCGTGCCGACCTTTTGGAATTGTTTTATCAACAAAATCCATCCTTGCGCCCGTCATGAGCAATAGCAACGTACAACCTAGAATATTGCGACTTTTACAAATTGACCCGGAGTCATTAAGTATTGTCGCACTTTGGTCAAATAATGATGTGCGACGCATTGACTTTGCTCCGATGTTTAAAAAGTGGAAAGATGTCGGGGAAATTGAACTTCTACAATTGAGCGAACCTAAGAAATTTCTATCTGTATCAATTTCTCAAACCAAGACTTTACAATGGAAATCTGTACGCAGAGATTTCCATTGGAAAGGCCAGAAACGTTCCAAGGCTACAGAATTGGACCCCTATGTTCTCTTCGATCATTCTGTATTAATAAAAAATGAACAGCCATTGACTGGCAGCCTCCTAAGAAATGCTCGGGAAAAAGCTGGAATGAGTCAAACCGACTTGGCCCAAAAAAGTCATACTACAACCGATTTCATTTCCAAAGTAGAAAGTGGTGAAAAGTCTATCCCATTGGAAGAACTTCAGATTATCATTGAGCAAGGGTTGGGGAAAAAACTCCGATTAGAGATTCAATAATTTCCTCAAACCTCCGCTCGCAAAACCTCCAAAGGCGGTTTGCGCAACACATCCCGGCTATTCAACAACCCAATAATAACGGTCAATGCAGTAATGACCAAAAAAGTGGCACCCAGCGGCCACCATTGCGGCTCAAAAGGAATTTTGAACGCAAAGTGGGCCAATGCCCAGGCACCTGCTACCGATAAACCAACACCAGCCAGACAAGACAACGCGCCGAGCAGAAAATATTCCAGTGCGTTGATGCTCAGTATCTGGCGGCGACTCGCACCAAGCGTCCGCAACAACACGCTCTCCCGGATGCGGGCAAATTTGCCCTGATAGATCGAACTCAGCAGCACCAGCAAGCCGGTCAGGATGCTGAACAAGGCCATAAACCGGATCACAAAGGACACCTTGCGCAGCACCTCGTCCACTGATTTCAGGATTTGAGTCAGGTCAATCGCCGAGATACCCGGATAGCGCTGTACCAACTCCGACTGAAAACGCGCCGATTGTTCCGCACTTTCTACCCGGGAGACTACCACATGGAATTGCGGTGCTTTTTCCAGCACACCCGTTGGAAAAACGATCAAAAAATTCGTCTGCACACGCCCGAAGTCTACCTTACGGACACTGCCCACTTCGGTTTCGATGCGGGTTCCCTGTACATTGAAGGTGATACGAGTGCCGATCTTCGCTTTCATCGCCCGTTGCACATTGTTTGAAATAGAGATCTTGATGGGCTGTCCGGGCGTGTGTACGCCTGTCCAGGCGCCTTCCGTAATCTGTTCGGTATCAATGAGCGTGTCTCGGAATGTCACCCGGTATTCCCGGTCCCAAACCCAGTGCGCAATGCCTTTTTCTTCTTCCCGGGGCGGTCCTTCCCTGCGCCCATTTCGATCACCGCCTTCATCTTCTTTATTTTCGGGGTGCTCGGCTTCTTCCTGTGCCTTGGTGCGCCCGTCAATGGATTCTACGCGGGTCGTCACGACGGAGACTTGTTGCATCAACGGCATACCGTATGTCCTGACCAATTGCGCTACCTGATCTTTGTCAACTGTCTGAATGTCAAAGAGGATCATGTTGGGCTGGTTGCCGCTGCCCGAAAATTCGACTTGCTTGAGAAGCAAATTTTGGATCAAAAACAAGGTGGAAAGCAGCATGGTACCCAGGCCGATGGTGACCACCAGCAACACCGTTTGATTTTCCGGTCGAAAGAGATTGGCAATCCCTTGACGCCACACGTAACTCCATTTTTTCGGAAAAAAATTGCGCAGCAAAAATGTCAGCAGTCGGGCCACCCCGAACAAAATCAGAAACGCCGCAGTCACTCCACCCATGAAATAGCCTGCCTCGCGCCAAGAACCGATGAGCCACCAGGTGAATCCATACACCGCAGCCGTGATGAGGCTATAAACGCTCCACCGCAACAACCGGTCACTATTTTCGGCTTCGCCGAAAGAAGCCCGCAGGGTGCGGAGGGGCGAAGTGCGCAAAATGCCCGACAACGGGAGCAGTGCAAAAAGCACGGCCACAGACAATCCCAATGCGATTCCTTGCCCGATTGCCATCCACGAAAAATCAGTGCTGACTTCCTCGATGGGTAGCAGGTCGCGCACTGCCCAGGGCAGCACTTTCTGTATGAGTGCCCCCGCTGTAGCACCTACTACTGCGCCCAGCAAGCCAATACCTGCCACCTGGACAAGGTAAACATAGAAGGCTTTACGGCCGCTGGCACCGAGACAGCGCAACACTGCTACTGTCGGCAACTTGTCTTTGATGTAAATATGGACGGCACCTGCCACGCCGATGCAGCCCAAAAGCAGCGCGATGAAGCCCACGAGATTGAGAAAAGTACCAAAATTGCCAAACGCCGTACCAATGCTCTGCTTGCGGCTGCTCACCGTGTCCCAGTCAAGGTTGGCTTTTTCAAGTTCCTTTTCATAAGGTTTCACCAAAGCGTCCGGATCGCTGCCGATGGGCATTTTGAAAAAATACTGGTAATCCACCCGGCTGCCGCGTTGGATCAATCCCGTGGAATCGAGCCAGGCCTGCGGGATAAAGACCACCGGAGCGATGCTGGAAGCAATACCCGCCCGTCCAGGCGACGACAACAAATCACCTTCAATCGTGAACATCACATTGCCCACCTGAATGCTGTCGCCGGGCTGAATACCGTATTGCAGCATCAAAGCATGATCTACGAGGGCTTTTTTGCCACTACGGAAACTCAGCCATGAATTTTCCGGACTGCTTTTCCATTTCCCGTAAAACGGGTAATTCCCTTCCAGCGCCCGAATTTGAGAAAGCCGGGTACCGCCGTTTTTAGGAAAGCGCACCATGCTCATGAAGTTGGTCACCTGAGCGCGCTCCGTACCGGATGGATTGAATTGTTGCAAGATGGAGTCCGGTGCTGGCTGATTGGCATCTAGCAGAAGGTCGGCCCCCAACAATGTTTTGGCCTCGCGGTCAATATCAGCCGTGAGGTTGATGCTGAAGGAGCGCACGGCAGTCAGTGCGGCGATCCCGACGGTAATGGCCGAGATGAACAGGAGCAAGCGGGCGCGGTTGCGGCGGCTTTCGCGCCACGCCATTTTCAGGATGAAAGACATGCAGGTAGGTGATCAAGTGACCGGGAATTTGCCCAAATAATACGTCAGATGCGGTACACCTACACGCGGACATAGGCTAAACGGGTACAACTCCGAAGGGTTGAGGTGCAGCAGGAAAAATCGGACAAAGGAGGGAGGTTGCGGGACGAAATGGTTGCAGGTTGCAATCAAATTTCAAAAACCGCTTGCAAAGGAAGCGAAATATTTAGCACCCGGTCCTGCAGTGTCTGGTGGCCCTGATAAACCTCATATTCGCCTGGCGCAGAAAAAACGTGGATGTTTGCCAATGGCAACAAGACCAACCAGCAGGATTTGACCCCATGTGCAAAATAGGCTTCGGCTTTATCCGTCAAAGCGTTTAGGAACGCGGCACCAATAACTTAGTCATTTGGTGCCGCGTTCCTTACTGTCGCGTTTTTAACAACAATTCCTGCAGGGATGAATCGTCTTCCCCTGCGGCTTTGGCAAGTACAATAGCGCGACGCACGGCTTTCGCGGCAGCCTTTTTTTTGCCCAGTTTGAGTTGGAGCGTAGCAAGTGTAGTCTGATTGTCGGCAGTTTCATGTCCGGCAATGGACTGCGTGGCCCACTGGACGGCCTGTTGCAGCATGGCCGGTTCGGTCACATTTTGCGCAAACATCTGGGCGATTTCGTTCAGTTCATCGGCATCATCGGTCGGGAATCGGGTGTAATGGTCGGTGGCAGCACGGGCAAAATTGGCTGTGTCATTGCGCTGCTGGTAGTACACGAGTCGGTAGTTGGAAGCCAGTCGCTCGCCTTGTTCAGGATAGCAGGTACCATAGAGCCTTTGAACATCGCCAAGTTGCAAATTAGGGTGGCTGCGCAAATACTCCTCGAACACCGCGTCTATTTTCTGTTCAACCTGCTCTGCTCCCTGCTGTGCCTCGAATGCCGCGCGGTTTTTCATCAAAAATTTAAAACCATCTGAATAGGGGTCTGCCGTGAATTTGAATACAGCATCCATATTTTTCGGGGTACTGAGATCGGCCTGTGTTTTGAAATACTCATTGGCTAATTGGCTGGCACTGAGATCGTATGCTGCGGCCTTTGCCTCAATGAATGCCAGTAGCAGGTCGGGAGTCCGGTCGCCGAGTTCATAGCGGGTATGGAGCGCCAACAGGTTGGCAGACGTGTCTGCCGCCCGCCGACCCAGTGTGATAAACTCCGCCGGTTGATGATAACCGACGGCTTTGTGCGCTACAGTGCCATCAGCATTGAAAAAAAGCAAGCTGGGGAAATACTGCACCTCATAACGTTGCGCAAGCATGGGACCTTCACCCGCTTCCATGTCCATTTTCACGTTGACAAACTGCGCATTGTAATAGGCTGCTACCGCCGAGTCAGTAAAAGTTTTGGCTGCCATCATTTTGCACGGGCCGCACCAGGTGGTATAGGCATCCATGAAAATAAGTTTGTGTTCAGCACGAGCCTGAGCGAGTACCTGTTGCCAACTACCGGGTACAAATTGGATTCCTTGAGCGGAAAGATAGGAGCAGGTGAGAAAAATGGAGCAGGTGAGAAGAATGTGTTTTTGAATCATAATGTGTGTTCTTATAACGCGGATTTCACGGATAGTGCGGATTGCGCGGATTTTTGTGGATGAAACGGGCGCAAAATCCGCGTAAATCCGCCTTAACCGCGCAATCCGCGTTGCACGAGTTCTCCCAGCCGCCATACATCCTCAAACGAATTATACAGCGGCACAGGTGCAAAGCGGATCACGTTTGGTTCTCTCCAGTCAGCGATTGCTCCGTGTTCTGCCAGGAAATCGAATAAAGCCCGGCCGTTCGGGTCGGTGAGAAGCGATATTTGGGCGCCTCGTGCGGCGATGTCGCGGGGCGTGATCGTACGGAACCTGTTTTGCCCGGCATCTGCTTCGTCCAGTACAAATTGCAAAAAACTGCTGAGTTGGATACTTTTCGCCCGAAGGGACTCCATGCCCGCTTGATGAAAAATATCGAGACTGGCCTTGTGTGCGGCAAACGAGAAAATCTGCGCGTTGCTCAGTTGCCAGCCTGCCGCCCCGTGCATCGGGCGAAATCCCTTGCGCATTTTAAACCGCTCGCCTTCGTCGTGGCCCCACCACCCCGCGAAACGCGGAAGTTCCGGCCGGTCGGCATGTCGTTCGTGGACGAATGCGCCTGCTGGTCCGCCCGGACCTGAATTCAAATATTTATAGCTGCACCATACGGCGAAATCTGCTCCCCACTCGTGGAGGCGAAGCGGCACGTTGCCAGCAGTGTGCGCCAGGTCAAACCCGACAGCAGCGCCGATTCGGTGACCAGCAGCGGCTATTTGTTCGAGATCGTAGAACTGCCCGGTGTAATAATTCACGCCACTGAACAGGACCAATGCTACCTGATCTCCTTCTTTTTCAAGAAGTTCCAGAATATCTTCCGTCCGCAAATAATCTTCGCCGCTTCGAGGGGCAATTTCGACAATCGCTTCCGCCGGGTCGAATCCATGAAACCGCACCTGGGTTTCCATTGCATACTGGTCGCTGGGAAATGCACCCGCTTCCATCACAATTTTGAATCGCTGCGCTGTGGGGCGATAAAACGACACCATCATCAGGTGAAGATTCACGGTCAGCGTATTCATGACCACCACTTCATGCGGCAATGCGCCGACCAGTTGCGCCGATTGTTCCGTGAGAAATTTATGGTAATACATCCAGGGCATTTCACCCCGAAAATGGCCTTCTACCCCATGTTCCGCCCAATGATCCAATTCGGCGAGCAATGCCGGGCGGATGGCTTTCGGCTGCAAACCGAGTGAGTTTCCACAAAAATACAGCACGTCCTGTCCGGCATGTTGCGGGAAAATGAACTGTTCGCGATAGGCGCGAAGTGGATCTTGCGCATCGAGCGCGCGGGCAAATTCGAGGGTGTTTTCAAAAACCATGTGCTGTGTCGTATTTTAGCGGGCAAATTTGCAGCGCAAAAGCCAAATCTGCGCGGAAACTTATGGCACGAAATTTACCTTTGCGCCCTTATGACTCACACACGCTCCCTCAAAATTTACAATACACTGACCGGCAAAAAGGAAAACTTCCAGCCCATCACACCAGGCTATGTCGGTATGTATGTCTGCGGCCCCACTGTTTACAGCGACGCACATTTGGGCAATTGCCGCACTTATGTCAGTTTTGATGTGATTCATCGCTACTTCCTGCTGCTCGGATACAAGGTCCGCTATGTGCGCAACATCACCGACGTGGGCCACCTGACCGACGATGGAGAAGACCGTATGGCCAAAGGCTCGAAAATCGCTCAGTTGGAGCCGATGGAAGTGGCTCAACGCTATACCGTCGGTTTTCAGGAGATGATGCGGGTGTTTAATACGCTGCCGCCGAGTATTGAACCGCGCGCGACTGGTCATATTCCCGAGCAGATTGAAATGGTGCAAACCATCCTCGACCGGGGTTCAGCCTACGAGCGGAATGGCTCTGTCTATTTCAACGTACCAAAATTCGCTGCCGATCACCCCGGCATTTACGGATCGGTCAGTGGGCGTGTACTCGACGATCTTTATTCGGAGACCCGCGAGCTAAAAAGTCAGGAAGAAAAAAACCATCCCGCCGATTTTGCCATCTGGATGAAAGCGCGCCCGGAAGATTTGATGATTTGGAAAAGCCCCTGGTCGGTCGGTTTCCCCGGCTGGCACCTGGAGTGCAGTGCGATGAGTACCAAGTACCTCGGCAAAACATTCGATATCCATGGCGGCGGCAATGACCTGAAGTTTCCCCACCACGAAAACGAGGTGGCCCAAAACCACGGCGCTTGCGGCTGCTCGCCTGCCAACTATTGGCTCCACACCAATATGCTGCTCCTGTACGGCAAAAAAATGTCGAAATCGACAGGCAACACCATTTCTCCCGAAGAACTTTTCACCGGCAACAGTCAGCACGTCTCGAAAGGATATTCACCGATGGCTGTGCGGTTTTTTATGCTCATGGCACATTACCGCAGCCCGCTTGACATCACCAATGAAGGGTTGCTGGCGGCCGAAAAGGGGTTTAAAAAATTGATGGAGACCAACAAGGTGCTCCAAAACCTGCCGGTTGATGCGAGCAATTACGACGGTTCCGAAAGCAATACCGATCGGGCAATACTCGCCTTGATCGAAGAAGCGTATGCGGGCATGGACGACGATTTTAACACGGCCATCGCCATTGCTGCGTTGAGCGAACTGGGGGGTTATGCCCACAAACTGGCGAATCAACAATTAGACCCTACGGAAGTGTCCCCCTGGGTCATCGAAAAAATGAAGGCCGAATTTCAAGTCTTCATCTCTGATATTTTTGGCTTGAAGGACGATAGCGGCGACGCTGCGGAAGATGGAACAGTAGATGGGCTGATGGAACTTATTCTTGACCTGCGCAGTCAGGCCCGCGCCCAAAAAGACTGGGCGGCGAGCGATAAAATCCGGGATGCCCTCAATGCTGTGGGAATTCAGATAAAAGATGGGAAAGAAGGCGCTGCCTGGGCCAAGGGTTAGGCTCAGTACTTGACAATGATCTCTTGAAACAATTCATTGTGGTTGCCGCGGACTTGCATGGTCACGATCGGACGCTCGCCTTCCCAGCGAATTTTGAGCATACCGAAATTCTTTTTTAAAATCATGTCGCCCACCCGCAATTTGTTGGGCTCGGCGAGGCCGCTGCGAATGTGGGTCAGGCCACTTGACGTGAAATCGTAAAGCGGGTACCGCAACCCCTGTAACTCCATCTTCGAAATTTCCGCCATGTGGCGGTCGCCGGAGAGAATGAGCAAATTTTTAGGCCTGGTCTGAGCGATCAGCGAGAGCAAACGCTTGCGGGCGTTGGGAAAGTTGCCCCATTTTTCATGTCCATGCTCGTCTGCGAGCACCTGTACGCTGGAGCACAGGATATTGAGGCTGGCCGGGCTGGTGCGGAGTTCGTGTTCGAGCCATTTCCATTGCGTTTCGCCGAGCATATCGCCATCCATGTTCGGAATGTAACGCCGCTGTTTGGTGGGGTCGGGCTGGAGCGTATCGCGAAAATAGCGAGTGTCCATGACGATGACCCGGATGCGTTGAGCCCCCACACCGAAAGTGTAGGATTGGTAGGCTCCTTCGCGCTTGCGCAGGGGGCTGTTCATGGGAATATCCAGAAAGTCCAGGAGGCATTTTTTCGACCCCCTTTTCATCGGATAATCGTTGCAGCTGTCATTCATGCCATAGTCGTGGTCGTCATATACGCCTACAATTTGCGCCTTGGCGCGCAGTTTTTTGTACTCCGGATTGGTTTTTAATCGCTTATAGTGGGCAGCAAGCGCCCTCATATCGGAAGTGTCTGCATAGATGATATCGCCCAGCCAAATCCAGAGGTTCGGATTATTGGCGGCCACGTCGCCCCACATGGTCTGGGGCATATTGAGTTTGTTGCAGGAGCCGAATGTAATGATGGTCGGAGCAATGGTAGTGTCTACCGGTTTGGCCCTGAAAGCGTCCAGGTCCAGATTCTCTGCCGACGTTTCTGCATCATAACCGGACTTGGAAGTAAACGGATCGGTACGGCCCCCGGGCATCGGAGTCTGGGTCGGGCGGGTGGGCGTTTGTACCTCATCTTTGGTCGGTGTTTTTACACCTCCTTTGACCGGCGTTTGTACATTCGTTTTGCCGGTTCCCATTGGGGTAGTTCTGCTACCCGATGGCATCGGCGTTTGAGTGGGCTTGGTGGGGGTTTGCACATTGTTTTGGGGTTGTTGTGCAGACAAGGGGGCAACCAGCAGGGCCAGAACGGAAAGAACTAAAACGAATATTTTTTTCATGCTGCGAATTCTGTGTTTCGGGGATAATGGCGTTTCAAACGCCGTTCCAAATGAAATCGTATTGCTCCTGATATCAAAGAGAATCAAGCGGGGGGTTCTTATCAGGTTGTTTGGTTTCATTTGCAATACAATACAAGACCTTGGCCAGTCAGAGACCTTTGCTTCAATCCCAACTTATGTCCGCCACCCGGCACTTTGTCAACGGGTGTTCCTACCCCGATTCTGTTATTGGCACTGCTTTTGATTTCTCCGCCGTTGAATCAAAAATCGACAATAATGAGAGTTTTATCCTTCCTTTTTTTCCTTTTGCTGTGTCTGGGTGCGCAGCCAGTGCGATCACAGAATACTGAATTTCCGAACGCCCTTCACGCCCGTATTCACCTCAACGATTTCAACCTGATGGCTGGCAACGAGCTGAAGCTCGGTGAAGGATTTGAGTTGGCTTACTTCCGGCACGTGGCGCCTTACCTGAACATCGGCATACCGTTCAAACTAGGTCTCGCTTCGCTGCCGAATGCGATCGAGCCGGCTACTCAAAGCACCCGTACGGTGACCACCAGCCTCGACTTCGTTTTTCAATTTATGAACATGACGGAGGAGAGCAAAATTACTCCCTACGCATTTGCGGGTGGCGGCTATTTTTTGGAAAAATTCGAAAGTGGCCATTTCCAGATTCCGGTCGGTGCGGGCCTCAATTTTCGGGTCTCTAAATTTGCTTTCGTGAATGTGCAGGCGGAGTTCCGCAAGGCTTTTACGGACGATCGCGACAACCTTCAACTCGGCGCAGGGTTCGTCTATCTCCTGCATAAAGGGGAGCCACCTGTGGAGGCGCCGATGGATACAGACAAAGATGGTACGCCTGACAAACTTGATCTCTGCCCTACCGTTCCAGGTCCCACCACCGCCAAAGGCTGCCCCGATGCAGACAGCGACGGCCTTGGCGATACAGAGGATGCTTGTCCCAACGATTCAGGCCCTGTGGAAACAAAGGGTTGCCCGGATTACGATTCCGATGGTGTAGCCGATAAAGATGATCTTTGCCCAACAGAGTCGGGTACGCTACGCGGCTGCCCCGATACGGACGGTGATGAAGTGGCCGACAAAGATGACAAATGCCCGATGCAGGCAGGTCCCGTCAGCAACAACGGCTGCCCACCCGCTAAAGATTCGGATGGCGATGGTTTCCCTGATGAGACGGACCTATGCCCCACCACCAGTGGCACGCTCGCCGGGTGCCCGGACAGCGATAGCGACGGCGTAGCGGATCAGGATGACAAATGTCCCACTGAAGCAGGCCTGAAAACCAATGCCGGCTGCCCTGCTACCAAAGATACGGACGGTGATGGCTTCGATGATAATACCGATGAATGTCCAACGCAGGCAGGTACACTACGAGGCTGCCCGGATTCAGATAAAGATGGAGTAGCGGATAAATCGGATCCTTGCCCGGACAAGGCCGGTGCATTCGGTGGTTGCCCCGACACGGACGGCGATGGCTTTTCAGACGACAGAGACAAATGCCCGACGACGGCTGGCCCGAACTCCGGTTGCCCGGAAATCAAGAAAGAAACGAAGGAGCGCCTGGCATTTGCTACCCAGGCCGTGCAGTTTGAAACCGCCAAAGCAGTGCTGAAAATGGAGTCTTACGCAGTGCTGGACGAACTCACGGGTATTCTGCGTCAGTATCCTGACTACCGGCTTTCAATCAGCGGCCACACGGATGACATCGGTGACACGGAGCGCAACCAGCGCCTTTCTGAAGATCGTGCGAAAGCTTGCTACGATTATTTCATTTTCCGAGGCGTTAAGCCTGATCGTTTGCGCGCTGTAGGTTTTGGTGAAGATCGCCCGATCGCAGACAACAAATCGTCTGAAGGGCGAGAGTTGAACCGCCGCGTGGAGTTTGAATTGACGCTGGATTGATTGAAATCAAGGCTGAAAAAATGAAGCGGCCCCTTCCTCATCAAAGAGGAAGGGGCCGCTTCATTTTTTTGAACAGATGGTTTTATGCCATTTCCATTTCCAGTGCTTCGATGGCTGAATTCAAAAAAGACGGGATGATGGTTTCGAAAGTGTGCTGGATCTTGAGCGGGTTCGACAGGTCGTGGATCATTCGGTTGTAGCGCGCTTCTCCGTGCTCTTCTACGATGGATTTGCGCCGCTCTTCTTCCATGAAATATTTGAGCAACCCTTCCGGATCGGCTTCCGGATGGAATTGGGTTCCGACCATCCAGAGGCTGAATCGCATGCCCATGATTGCCCGCTCGTAGTGAACATGCGGACGAAGTTTTTCCAGGCACAAAATTTTTGCCCCCAACTCTTTTTTGCGCTCCATATTAGGGTTCACCACCTGATACCGCCGGAAATCGGCGATATAAAACGGATCAGCCAAGCCCGCGAACAGCGGATCTTCCTTGCCCCAATGGGTTTTATGCACGGGATAGGTACCAAATGACATCTTATAACGCTGCGTCACTTCACCCAATCCTAAATGGTGGCACATCATCTGGAACGAATGGCAGATAAATAAACACTGTTTTTTCGGGTCCTCGTCATTGTAGCAGTTCCAGTCCCAAAGTTCCTGAAGCAGGTTATGAAAGCGGTCAAACCAGGGCCCGTCATTCAGCAGCGGGTCGCCGGGACCGCCGGAGAACAGATATATATCATAGCTGAGGTCGGGCAATTCGTTTTTAGCACGGACATCAAAATGGTCGAACGTCAGTTCGTCGGTATAGCGACCCAAAATATTGCGCAGCATCGGAATGCCACGATTGGATTCGCCATTGTACATATCAAGCAGAGCAGCGCGGAGCATAGCTTACAGGAGACTAATTACGTAAACAAAAAAAGTGTGCGGTACTTCGGATTTAAAAACATGGAAACTTAAGTAAAAAAGCAAGCCATGCTTTTATCTGCATAGAGACGCAGAAAAGCAGAAAAGATTCTGAAATCAAAAGTTTCGGGAAAAAACAATCGGCGGGATGATAGCCCAAAGGTAGTACGAGGATGAAGAACAGGGGTATAAGGTGCAGCATTTTTTTCTGAATCAGCACCAGTTGACAAACAGCACCTTTAAAAATGTTCCTCCTTCTATGCGCACCTCCTTTCTCTTTTTCATTTTGCTGCCTGTGTCACTTGCTGCGCAAAACTTCATCGTCAATGGCGGGTTCGAGCGCCAGACACCCAGGCAATCCGACCGGATGCAGGCACCCATCGCGCCTTGCCAGTTCGCCAGTAATCCTAACCGACTGAATGACAATGCAATCGGATGGACTACTTTTGACGTGATGACTCCCGACCTCTTGTTGTGGGACACGGTTGCAGCCTGCCCTGCGCTTCCACGACCCCATCGCGGCAACAGAATGGTCGGACTGATCATGTATCATCCGTTTCAGGATGGAAAGTTTACGTTCGACTATCACGAACTGATCCAGGGAAGGCTGGCCAAACCGCTCGAACCGGGCAAAACCTATCGGGTCAGTTTCTGGACCCGCACAAACGATTCACTTGGTGTACAACACCTGCGGGAGGTGTTCGGGCGTGTTACGAATGTGCGTTCGGTGAAATGCGGCAACTTCGGCTTCTATTTTTCCAACGGCAAAATCAACCCAAAGGAAAATTTCATGCTCAGTCAACTGGATTTTTCGCTACGCCCTCAGGTGAATTTTACCCAAATAGTGGAAACGGGCGATGCCTGGCGTCAATATTCCATGCTGTTCAAGGCAGATCGGCCATACCAATATTTTTTGTTCGGCAATTTCTTTTCCGATGCAGTTACTCCGCTGAACATGGACATTGACGAGCGACAGAAAATAGACGAAACAAATACCGCAACGGTGGATTTCTGGAAAAAGACCAAACGCATTGCTTACTACTGCTTCGATGATTTTGTGGTGGAAGCGTACAAGGGTGAAGTGGAAACGCTTGAAAAGACCTTGCTCGAAAAGAAAACCTACACCTTTGAGTCTGCTTTGCTGTTCGATACCGGTCAAAGCGACTTAAAGGCAGGATCAGAACCAGAACTGCTTCGTCTCGCTGCTTTTTTAAAGACAAACCCTGCCATTCGACTTGAAATCGGAGGACATACCGACGACATAGGCGATGATACCTCCAACTTCCTTCTTTCAGAACGACGCGCCCGGGCTGTATCCGTTTTTTTAGAAAGAAACGGCATTCCTCCTGCTCAACTTCGTGCAACCGGATATGGAGAATCCCATCCGGTCGCTGCCAACGATACTGAAAACGGTCGGCAACAGAACCGGCGGGTAGAATGCAGGCAGTCGGAACAGTAGGGGCAAAAAAAAAGCGCGATGCTCGTTTGCATCGCGCCGGTTTCCCGTATATAATCTCATGAAAAGTGTTCGAATCTGTGCATCAATCTTGATCCCGTTTTCGTGTCGCGCCGTCGTTTGCTCTGATTGATGATACAAAAGTGCAGCAGGCCATCACGCTTGCAAAGAACAGAAAAACGGTTTTGTTGAATGATTCATTTTAGTTGAAAAACAGTAAATGGTTTAAAATGTTTGAATTTTGTAAAGATTTAAGAAGAAATAACTTTTTAGAAAGCCATTTCAATGGTTGAGATTGGGTTTTTTGTTGAAAATAAATTATTGAAAAAAAGTTTTTACTGGTAAAAAAATCAAAGTTTTTCCAGTCGGTTCAGCCGCCAGCCATCTATCAGGGCTGCCGGAGCATAATAACTGACCAGTAAGGCGCGGCGCAGATTAGCCTTCCCTGTGCGAAGCAACTGCCCGATTTGTACCCGACCTTGCCGCAATCGGAAGCGTTTGTGCACCCAGCGGTGCAAGCGGCGATAATAAGCGGGGCAGTAAGTAGCCTGATACATCATGGCAAGGTCGTCCGACACTTCCCAGTTTTGTTTTTCTCCCAACATCGAGCGCACTTTTTCGTAGAATTTAGTGCCTGGAAGCGGATAAGAGACCGAGATGCCGATGTCATGTGGCAGCAATTCTTCCACCATGCGGAGCGTGGCTTCGATATCAGCCTTTGTCTCGCCCAGATAGCCAAACTGCAAAAAGAAACATACCTCCACACCTTTCTTTTTCAATAATCCAGTGGCTTCGTGAATTTCTTCGACAGTCGTCCCTTTATCCATGGCGTCCAGAATTTTTTGCGAACCGCTCTCTGCACCTACCCATACCTGGCGAAGGCCGGAACCCACCAGCGCATCAATCGTGTCCTCTTTTAGCAGCAAATCCACCCGGCTCTGGATTTTATATGTGAACCGTAAATTTCGTTCCTGTACTGCGCTTCGAAAACGCTGCACCCAGCCTGGTTTTAATCCGAAAATATCGTCGGCCATCCAAAAATGCTCGACTCCGTAGCGGGCCATTAGCAATTCGATTTCAGCAGCCACGCGCTCCGGACTTCGGGAATTATAGCGATTGCCGTAGATGGGCTTCGCGCACCAGTTGCACTTGTACGGACAACCGCGCGTGGTAGCGAGGTTGAGCGACCAGTAGCCATGCCGGTCCATCCAGATTTGCCGGTAAGCATCCATGTCCACCAAATCCCAGGCAAGATCGGGCAAATCGTCGAGGTGATGGAGGACAGGGCGAGGGGGCGTTTTGGTCACTGTGGTCAGGGATAAATGCTCCTCATACGCTAAACCGAATATCTTTGAAAAATCCGTTTGCCCGGCTTCCAGAGCCAGTACGAGTTCGCGAAGCGTTATTTCTCCCTCTCCAAGCAGGACGAAGTCAGCGCCCTTTGCCAGGTATTGATCGCAATGATCGGTGGAGTCGCTGCTGCTGATGATAACGGTACAGCCTGCTGCTTTGCCCGCTTGCGCCATTTCAAATGCGGCTTCCCGCATGCGGGTGAGGCACATTTTGGTCAGGTAGTTGAAGCCGTCGTCGTAGATGACCAGGTATTTGGGTCGTTCGGTTGCCAGTACGGGCAGGATTTCGGCAGCCGATTTCCGCAGCGCAGTATCGAACAATTGTACCTCAAATCCGCATTCCCGCAGCACAGCTGCAGCACTCAGGGTCCCATACGGCGGGTAAGGCTGTGCATTTTTCCACTGTTTCGGGTCGAAGCGGTAAAAATAGGAATGAGTGAAAAGAATGGTCGCCATGTGTGGGAATGTGGTCAATGTGATTAAATGTGGTCAATTTGGATGGTAATGGGGGAAAAGATCGGTAGCCAAGTGTCGTCATGCTACTTTTGCGCGTCCCTTACAGCACAAAAATACGATAATTCGGCATGCCACTCCTGAACCACTCCACTTACCCCGGCCCGCCCCGGTGGCAATACAACGGACATCTCCAAACCCTTGGACCGGGCATTTTCCGCCAGGTGCGTGGAGTAGAATACAAACGCGAACGCATTTCTACACCCGACGATGATTTTCTTGACCTGGATTGGATTCAGCGCGGCAACCGCCGCCTGGTGATTGTGACACATGGCCTGGAAGGTAATTCCGAGCGCAGTTACGTTCTGGGCACAGCCAAATTATTTGCCCAAAACGGCTGGGATGTGCTGGCTTGGAATTGCCGCTCCTGCTCCGGAGAAATGAATCGTGCATTCCGCATGTACCACCATGGCGATACCGTCGATATCAGCGAGGTAGTGCAACATGCCATCGCTTCGGGCCAATACGATACAGTCGTGCTGGTCGGGTACAGCATGGGCGCAAACATTACCATGAAATACCTGGGGGTAATAGGCGAACAAACGCCTCAGCAAGTGCGGGCAGCAGCGGTATTCTCGGCGCCTTGCGACCTTGAATCGGGCGCTGTGGTACTGGACAGGTGGGATAATCTGGTTTATAAAAAGCGGTTCTTACGGGCGTTGACCAAAAAACTTCAACAAAAAGGGGCCCTGTACCCTGATCGGCTTGATCTCTCGAAACTGAATCAAGTCCGTCGTTGGCGCGATTTCGACGAGCATTTCAGTGCACCGATTTGCGGCTATCGCGATGCGGCGGATTTTTACAAAAACTCGTCGGCTAAGAACTTCATTGCCGGTATTCGGGTACCGACACTGCTCGTCAATGCGCTGAACGATCCTATTCTTACACCGGCCTGTATGCCGACTGAATTGGCCAGCGACCATCCGTTTTTTTACCTCGAACTGCCTGAACAAGGTGGGCACTGCGGCTTTCAGACCCGTGCAGGCGGTGAATTCGCCTGGGCGGAGCAGCGTGCGCTGGAGTTTGTGTCGTCGTTTGAGTAGTGTTCTATTTCCAGGTTAAAACCCGCTCAAAATTTTCTTCAAAGAAAGGGGTATTTCGTCATTGAACCTCATTTCGTCATGGGTCATTTCGTAGGTCTTTGACATCACTTCAGGAAGCGAAGGCCAGCACCGTTCCTAAATGAGGCTAAAGTCCCGCCTGCTTCGTCACCTCATCCGCCCGTGCTGCATTCCCTCCGGCCCGAAGCGCCATCACCAGATCGCGGGCGAAACCTTTATTGTCTGGTTCCATCGCCCATGCTTTTTCAAACATCCCGGCGGCTTTGGCATGGTTGCCCTGCACTCCATACGACACGCCAGTAAGGTGCCAGGCACCTGCATTTTTATCATCCAATGCCAGCGAGCGAAGCAGGAGTTGCCGGGCTTTTTCCGGGTTTTGATTTTTCTCCCCTTCCTCCCGTGCCCAAGCGATCAGCAATCCCGCGAGGTTGCGCTTGGCGTACGAGTAATCGGGTATAATTTGCAGGCACTTTTCATACGCAGCAGCAGCCTCTGCATATTGTTTTTTGAAAAAACGCAGGTTGCCTAAGTTCAGGTTGGCCGACAAGCTCTTCGGCTCGATGCTCAGGCTTTGTTTGGAGTGCTGTTCTGAAAGTTGCCAGCGGCGTTCTATCTCGGCTTCGGGCAGTTCTTTATCTGCCAGCGATTTGTAAAGTTCTTCTGCGTAGCCGTCATTCAGGCGGACGCTGTTGGGTGCTTTTGCCACATCTGCTTTAAACAGCGCCAGATTGGCCTTCCAGTCGGCGTTTCGGCCGATGGTTTTCAAACTGAACAGTACGGCTATAGCAACCACCAACAACGCCAGTGTTTTTTCCCTGAACGAAAAATGGCTCCAGGAAAAGCCCGTTGCATGCCAGCTTGCATCGTGTCGGGTTTCTATCTTTAAAAAATACGCTGCTATGAATGGCAGGGCCAAACACCACCAAACCGATGGCGAGTAGAGCAGCCGTTCACCCATCAGCGTTCCGATCACCGTCAACAACTGGCTATACAGTGCAATGCCAGCGAAGTAAGCCAACACACAGAATGCCAATACATTGCGGCGCGGCAATCGCCACAACGCCCAGCCCAAAAGGCCCAGATGTACAGCCATCCAGAGCAGCGACATCGGGTTGCCGGACTTGGCGAGCGGGAAAGTATTGAAGGTATAATCAGACAGCAAGGGGAACGGAGCGAACAACAGCCCCAGATATTTACCCAGCACCAGCCAGCTGGTAGCAAACCGCTCGCCGAACCCCGTGGCGGCCACAATCGGATTGTCCATATAACTCACCGGCGGGGAAGTCAGGCCGGACAACGCCGATCCGCGCAACAGAAAAAATATCAAAACGGGAGCCAGTGCCCACAGCGAAGCCGTCACAGAGCGTCCCGCAGATTGACCGTAAAATGTCCAGGCTATCAAGGGGAAAATGGGCAGCACCGTGATGGCGCTTTCTTTTGAGAGCAAAGCACAGAGATAGGCGATGGCGGCAAAAACGACGAGACGACTCCGTCTTTCACTTTCCAACGACTTTGCAAACAGATTGATACTCAGCAGGGTAAAAAACAAACACAGGATTTCGTCGCGGCTTTTGATATTCGCTACTACTTCCGTGTGGACGGGGTGCGCCACAAAAAGCAAGGTGGCGGCAAACGCCAGTACAAGCGACCAGCCGCGCAACAACCGATTCAACGTAGCGTATAGCAGTACGACAGTCGCTGCAAACCACAGAACGTTCATCAGGTGGCCGACGAAAGGGTTGTTGGGGGCGAAGCGCCATTCCACAGCAAATACCGCCAAGGTGAGCGGACGATAGAGGCAGCCTCCAAAACAACCATCGCGATAGGGAGCGGAAAAAATATCGCCGATGCCGGCCAGCCCCCGGCTCACGTTCTGATGCAGTCGCAGCGCAAGGTCGTCGTCGAGTACGTAGCCGTGCCCCAATGTGTTGATATACAACAGAAAAGCAAGGATGCCCAGCGCCAATCCGGGAATCCAGGAAGCGGTGATTGGAGCGGTGGAAGCGGCTTCAGTGGTGGTCTGTACAACCAGTTTTGGACGCGCAGCGGACGGAGTTGTGTTTTTCTTTTTGCTCATAAAAATTGGTTGCCGCGCCAAAACTATATTGTTGCCACAAATCTGCCCGCCAAACTTTTCGAAATCACCGGCGGAATTACTTTTACCAAAAAAAATCCACCCTATGCCCGCCACCCAATCGCGCCCGCTCGATCCCCAACTTCGAACTTCGAACTTCGAACTTCAAACTTTCTTATTCCTGTTTTTTGTCCCGGTAGTACTCTTTTCCCAAAACGGCCAGACGTACACGCTCGCCTCGCCCAACAACGCACTGGTGCTCCACATTGAGGCCGCTATTTCGCTCAACTGGCAACTCGATTTGCGCGGCAAGCCGCTTACGGTGGCGGCGCCGATGAGTCTTCAACTCGAAGGGTATGGCGTATTGGGACAACAAGCCAAAGTACTGCGCACGGGTCGGACGACTTCGAATAAGTTGGTGGAGCCAGAGGTGCATCAGAAAAGCGCTTCCATTTCAGAGCAATACAATGAATTGACCCTCTACTGTCAAGGCGATTGGGGCGTATCGTTTCGAGCTTACGACGAAGGGGTGGCGTACCGTTTTTTTACCAATATTAAAACCGAGAAGGGTGTGCCCGTGACAGTTGTGGATGAGACCTACGCTTTCCGGCCGGCTATTTGCGAACGCATTTTTTTCGCGGAAGAAGAAAGTTTTTATTCACACAACGAGCGTGTTTGCAAACAACTGCTTCCAGCCGACCTGAATGAAACCCGCCTGGCCAGCCTGCCCACGCTGGTAGAATGTGCCAATGGCGTGAAGGTGCTGCTGACTGAGACCGATCTGCGCGAGTATCCCGGTCTCTGGCTCACTGGCTCGGCCGGGAAGAACGGCCACCTGCGCGGCACCTTGCCCCACTATCCGAAATATACCTTGGAAACGGGCGACCGCGACATTAAAGTGACCGACCGGGAAGTATTCCTCGCGCGGACCGATGGCAAACGCAACTACCCCTGGCGGCTTTTTCTCGTTGCCGAGCGCGACGCAGATCTGCTGACCAACCAAATGCCCTGGCTGCTGGCCGAACCAAGCCGCATCGCCCAAAGCGGCTGGATTCGTCCCGGAAAAGTGGCCTGGGATTGGTGGAACAACCTGAATGTGTACGGTGTGAACTTCACAACGGGCATCAACACAGCGACTTATAAATACTTTGTGGACTTTGCTGCGGAGCAAAAACTGGAGTATATCGTGCTTGACGAAGGCTGGTCGGACCCGGGCAATCTGCTGAAAATCAACCCTGATCTGGATATGGACGCACTGGCGGCCTATGCCCAGCAAAAATCGGTCGGCTTGATCCTCTGGACGACCTGGACTTCTATTGATCATCAGTTCGACGTCCTCCTGCCTTCGCTTAAGCGCTGGGGTGTGAAAGGTTTGAAAATTGATTTCATGCAGCGGGATGATCAGCCTGTGGTTGATTTCTACTGGAGGACGGCTGAAAAATGCGCCGCCAACCGGCTGCTTGCTGATTTTCACGGAGCGCACAAGCCAGCGGGTTTGCAACGTACCTGGCCGAATGTGCTCTCATTTGAAGGCGTGTATGGCATGGAAAATTCGAAATGGGACAAGGAGAAAAGGATTGATCCGGAACACAATGTCACCCTGCCTTTTATCCGCATGGTGGCTGGTCCGATGGATTATACCCCCGGCGCGATGATCAATTCTCAAAAAGACGACTGGTCGCCTTCCTGGAGTCGCCCGGCTTCGCTGGGCACCCGCTGCCATGAGTTGGCCAAATATGTGGTGTTCGAAAGCCCGCTCCAGATGCTCTCCGATAACCCGACCAATTATCGCAAAGAGCCCGAATGCCTGCAATTCCTTTCCGGTGTACCTTCCGTATGGGAGCAGACGGTTGCTCTGGACGGCAAAGTGAGCGATTACGTCGCCATTGCCCGGCAGGCTAAAAACGGGCTTTGGTACATAGCCGCCATGACGGACTGGAGCGCGCGGAATCTGAATCTGGACACGCGGTTTTTGCCTGCGGGAGAGTACGAAATCGAACTATTTGAGGACGGCATCAATGCGGATCGCATGGCACAGGATTTTCGGCATTCTGCGCGGCACATCAAAAGCGGCGATACACTGACTGCAAAAATGACGACCGGAGGTGGGTTCGTGGCAGTGTTGCGGAAGTTGTGACGTAATGAACATTTTTATTTCACCCGGCGACACAACGATTTGATGGTGAAGATAATTGTCATCGTGACGTTGTGTCGTCGTGTGAAATAGATTTTCAATTTTGAGTATTAAATTTACAACCATGGCAAAAAAAGTCACCCATTTCCTGGCAGGTGAAATCATCAACCTTTCAGTAGGTTACCTGGCCGGATTGACGGCTTCCAACCTCGTATCCCGTTATTTTGTAAAAAAAGGTCTGGTCAATCTTTGGGGCCTGGCGGCCAAACGAGAAGCCGTGAATAAAGACACTTACGAATGGATGATGTTTGGTGCCTCTTACCTGATTGGCCTGATCGTCATGCTGGTAGTGAACCAACTGATGCAGCGGCTGCGGGGCAAGGAAGTGGTAGAGCAGCCCATTGATTGAAAAAACGAAGCCGCTCCTGTTGCACAAGAGCGACTTCGTTGCTTGTTGGGCAGGCTTGAAACAAGTTTAGTTCCCGGTTTCGCAGCAGCTGGTTGTTTGCCCGTCAGCGCAGCAGCCTGGGAAGCAACATTCCGTACCCGTAGAACCGTTGCAGTGTTGATAAGCAGCGATGCCGGAAGCGGCGATACTTGCCATGAATAAGCCGATGAGCAGCAATTTTTTCGATTTCATAACCGAAGCATTTTTGATGAGTGAATGTGATTGAGTTTAAATCAGGCGCTCAACAGCAGCCCGTGGTGCCGCCATCGCAGCAACCACCGCAGCAGCAATCGCCGGGCAGCGTAGCGAAAACATTTTTCATGTGTCGTCAGAAAAAGTTGAGTGAAGAAATAAGGCCGAAGCCAGGTTCACTTCAATAGACGACGCACCTGAAAAAAGACGCAAACTCAACACATGCGTTCCAAACACTCCACGCTTGTGATGTTGCCATAGCCATCGGCTTCGATGGCGCAACACTGTAGGAACAAATCTTGTAAATCACCCCGCGCACGTTGCACCCTGCTTTTAGCACCAGAGTGACTGATGCCCCATTGCTCGGCGAGTTTTTTCTGTGATAACATTTCCAGATCAGCCAGTTTCAAGGCCTCCCGTTGGGCAGGCGGCAATAAATCAATGAAGGGCCGGATGCACTCCGCCATCGCCTGGTTAAAATCCTGTGGCATGGACTCCGTTGGCAAGTACTCGGCCTGGTCCACCGGTGAGTGCGCAGGACGGTGTTTTTTGTAGTGATCAAGCAACGTGTGTCGGGTGAGCTGCCAGACCCAGGCGGGAAGGCTTTCCTGACGAGTGAGCGTGGGTAATTTGAGGTGTATTTTGATAAAAATTTCTTGCAACAGGTCGTCCGCGTCGTGCCGGTTTTTGACCCGGCGCAACAGGTAGCGGTGCATGGAGCGGCTGAATCCTGTCCAAACGGAGGTGGTGTCTATAGTCATGGGTTTTGGCAACTTTTAGGCTGCCCGACAAAAAGACGAGAAGAGGTGTGAAAAGACGCAGAGAACTACTGGATTTTTTCCGAAAAGCACTTCTTCTATGCAAATCTTTACCCCCTCACTTCTTCTATGCCCTTTTGGGCTTCCAAGGCTATTGGTTATCTGTAAATTTCCAGAACCTCATGGGTGGAATCTTCTAAAAATGCCTCAATGACGGAAGCAATGGAAATAAGGAACGCGGCACCAATAACTTAGTCATTTTAGGTCAACTATTTTTTCATCAGACAACACTATTTTTCTGCGAATAGTGGGGCTATTTAAAGAAAAATAGCGGCCGTATGATGGAACAAAGGGTGGCATCAAATGACTAAGTTATTGGTGCCGCGTTCCTTATTTTCCAACTCGCTCCAAAAACTCCTCCTCCGTCCAAATTTCTACAATCTCCAGCGCCTGCGCCTTTTTGAGTTTAGACCCTGCTTTTTCACCGACCACCAGGATGCTCAGGTGCTTGGTCACGCTGCTGGCAAGGCTGGCCCCGGCGGCGGCGGCGCGTTTTTCGGCTTCTTCGCGGGTCATCTGCGAGAGGGTGCCGGTGAACAGGATGCTCTTGCCGTAGAGCGGCCCGTCGGTATTGACATCGGTTTTTTTGTCCTCGTCGGTCTGGTGCAGGTTCACCCCGAGCTGCTCCATGGTTTCCAGCAATTCCACGTTGTGCGGGTTCTGGAAAAAATTGAAAATGTTTTTGGCAACGACTGGGCCAATGTCTTTGATCGTTTGGTATTTTTCCATATCCCAGTCTTTTAAGTCGAGCACATGGTTGATTTCGGCGGCCAGTAATTTGCTCGTGCGCTGTCCCATGTGGTGGACGCTGAGCGAGTGCAATAAGCGATAAATCGGCTGCTTTTTGGCTTTCTCTACCGCCGCATGGAAATTGGCGGCAGACTTCCCACCAAACCCATCCAGTTTTGCAATCGCTTCGTAGTCAAGCCGGTAGAGATCGGCAATGCTGTGCAGCCAACCGAGTTTATAAAAACGTTCAATGCTGCTTTCTCCCAACCCATCAATATCCATCGCGGGTTTGGAGGTATGGAAAATCATACGCGCCAGCACCTGTGCCTCGCACTCGGCATTTTCACAACGCCAAATCGCTTCGCCTTCTGGCTTCACCAACTCGGAGTGGCAGACGGGGCAATTTTTGGGATAAACGATCTCTTGCTCGGAGCCGTCTCGGAGTTCGGCGATGCTTTTGACGATATAAGGGATCACATCGCCTGCCCGCTCCACCAGCACCTGATCACCGATGCGGATGTCTTTGGCGCGGATGAATTCCTCGTTGTGCATGCTCACGTTCTGCACCGTAACACCTGCCAGTGCGACAGGTTCGAGTTTGGCAACCGGTGTGACGGCTCCGGTTTTGCCGACCTGAAATTCTACTGCGCGCAGTCGGGTAGTGGCTTGCCGCGCTTTAAATTTGAATGCAATGGCCCAGCGGGGGTGGTGGCTGGTGGAGCCGCATTTTTCCTGCAAATCAAGGCTGTTCACCTTCACAACCATACCATCAAGTTCATACAGATATTCATCCCGGTAGTTTTCCCAGGCGTTGCAGAACTCAATGACTTCGGCGATATTCCGGCAAGTCTTGGTGGCGGGCAGATGTTGCAGCGTACCGGTTTTAGCCAGAGGCGTTTTGAATCCAAAACTCTCCAACAGGTGGATACGCTCATCATGCCGTTGAAACTGAGTTTTTGGACTGTTCCCTTCTTTGTCAATAGCATAGCCGAGTTGATACAGAAATGCTTCGAGGCCACGCTCGGCAGTTTCTTTCGGGTCTTTCATGCGCAGCGCGCCCGTAGCGGCATTGCGGGGATTGGCAAAAACAGTTTCGCCGGCCTCCAGTCGCTGGCGGTTTATTTTTTCAAAAACGTCTTTCCGGATCAGTGCTTCGCCGCGCAGTTCGACTTTATGAATGCCAAATTTTGAAAATTCCGCTTGCAGGGGCACAGAGCGCAGGGTGCGAATATTGAAAGTAATGTCGTCGCCGACCGCGCCATTGCCGCGGGTAGCGGCGCGGATAAGGCGGTCCGCTTCATAGACGAGTGCAATCGTGCCGCCATCGTACTTGGGCTCTACGCAGTACTCTACCTCCGTTTCTTTCGGCAGACCTGAAAGTTTTTTCACTGACTCATCAAAATCGTTGAGGTCATTTGCGTCATAACTATTGTCGAGCGAAAGCATGGGCGTGAGGTGGGCCACCTGCGCCAGGTTTTCAGTGAGGTCTTTTCCGACGCGCTGGGTGGGCGAGTCGGGCGTGATGAGTTCCGGATGTGCTGCTTCGAGCACTTCGAGCTGTTTATAGAGTTGATCGTATTCAAAATCACTGATAACGGGATCATTGCCGACGTAATAGTGCCATTCATGATAGCGCAATACGCACTGTAGGTCATCGGCACGTTGGATCTCGTCGCCTGTAACCAAGCCCGAATCATTGCCTGCAAGGAGATTTTTAGACAGATCGTAGAGGATGCGCTGGTGTTCTTTGCTATACACGGTTAGTATGTTTTAACAGGGGCAAGGTCGGAAATATGGAACAAAAGCAATTGAAAAATCTGGTATTCAATTCTCAGAACTACCTCTATCTTTGCGCCGTTGTTCGCAACAAAGGGCCCATAGCTCAGGTGGTTAGAGCAGCTGACTCATAATCAGACGGTCGCGGGTTCAATTCCTGCTGGGCCCACACTGATAGTCAATGCGTTACACGATATTTTTCGTGCAACGCATTTTTGTTTGCATACGGATTGCTTACAAATGGCTTCCAAATGGCAAAATTGAGTACCCAATTCCCCCGTTTTTAGGCTGATAAACAGAGATATTCAAGCCCAACAACCCTTTCTCACCCCCTTCCAGGTATCCATAAATCCATCGGATTGCCACACTGCACCATCAGCAGGTCTTTCCATTTTGTCAGGTAGCACGGTGACAGCCGGTTTGGTTGGGTAAGTCTTGCACTGCCTCCGATGGTTTGGGCGGCTGTGCGTACTGCGTTGCGGATCAGTTCAGCGGGTTTCAAAGTAATCGTCGGCAGGCGAAGGAAATCCGGCGCAAATAGCACCGTCAAGGTGGATTATTAAGATTTCATCAGTTGGCGCAAGTGCAAACAGTTTTAGGGGCGGGGAATCTTTTTTCCTCGCTTCGCTCATAATTAGGAACGCGGCACCAATAACTTAGTCATTTGATGCCACCGTTTGTTCCATCATACGGCCGCTATTTTTCTTTAAATAGCCCCACTATTCGCAGAAAAATAGTGTTGTCTGATGAAAAATCGATGTAGCAGGCAAACAAGTTTATAAAAATGATGTCGGCTTAATATTTAGGTCAGTCAAACAGCTCCTGTAAATAAGTCCCTCTCAAGTCGGCTTCATGTAAGGTAAAAACAGATCTCGTCACACAAAACACAATTTTTCTCATTCCTAAAAACCAAATTAAACAACTTCCTACATACTTTCGCCCCCTATGACCGCAATCCAACTCAAAGAACTCGAAACCCGACTCTGGCAAGCCGCCGACCAACTACGCGCTAATTCCAAGCTCACCGCCGCCCAATACTCCTTCCCGGTGTTGGGAATGCTGTTTTTGCGCCATGCCTTCCGGCGTTTCTCGGATGCCAAAGTGAAGATCGAAGCCGCCCTTCCTGTGCATCCGAAACGCGGGCGAAGGGCCGTTACCAAAGACGACTTTCAGGAAGCCAAAGCCCTTTACCTGCCGGAAAATGCCCGTTGGGATTACCTCGCCCAATTGCCCGAAGCCGCCGACACGGGCGAGGCCATCAACGAAGCCATGCGCTTGATCGAGGCTGACTATGAAGCCCTTTCCGGGGTGCTGCCAAAGGATTACCAGCAATTTGAAAAAGAGCTGCTCCAACGCCTGATCCGTATCTTCAACGCCGAAGAACTCGACCGTATGCCGGGCGATGTGTTCGGGCGGATCTATGAATACTTCCTCAACGAATTTGCCAAAAACGGGGCTCAAGAAGGTGGCGAGTTTTTCACGCCGCCTTCGTTAGTCAATACCATTGTGGCCATCATTGAACCCGATCACGGCATTGTGTTCGACCCGGCTTGCGGTTCGGCGGGTATGTTTGTGCAAACCGGGCATTTCATCGAGGAAGAAGGCGAAAACCCGGCCTCGAAGGTTTCTTTCTTCGGACAGGAAAAGGCCGACACCAATACCCGGCTCGCCAAAATGAACGTGGCCGTGCATGGCCTCGAAGCGAGCATCTTGCAGGGCAATACCTTTTATGAAGACCATCACAACCTCGTAGGCAAGTGCGATTTTGTGATGGCCAACCCGCCTTTCAATGTGGATGGCGTGGACAAAAGCAAAGACGGCGTGAAGAACGACCGCCGCCTGCCTTTCGGCCTGCCAAAGACCGACAACGCCAATTACCTCTGGATTTCCTATTTCTACGCCTACCTCAACCCCAGCGGACGGGCAGGATTTGTGATGGCTTCCTCTGCCAGCGATGCCGGGCATTCGGAGCGCGATATGCGTGAAAAGTTGGTGCGCACAGGCGCGGTGGATGTGATGGTGAGCATCGGCACGAAATTCTTTTACACGCGCTCCCTGCCTTGCACCCTTTGGTTCTTTGACCGGGCGAAGGAGGGCCTCACCCCCAGCCCCTCTCCCTCTGAGAGGGGAGTACGGTCAGCAGACACCACCCTGATGCTCGATTTGCGCGACGTGTTCCGAAAGGTGTCTTCCAACCTCCACGACTTCACGCCCGAACACTTGAAAAATATCCAGGCCATTGCCGGGCTTTACCGGGGCGACAATGGCCCCTTTTTGTCCACGGTAGGGGAATATGACTACGAAGCAAGCGAGGCTTTAGCCGCTGCATCCACCGCATGGCGCGAACTCCTGAAAATCAAATCCCTCCAGGCGGAAAACATACACCTCGATCTTGCCGAAGAAATCCTGGAAACCGCCGAACTCAAACGCCTCAAAAAACACCTGAGCCATGCGCTCAAAGAACTCGCCGCCGAAACCAAAACCCGGCTCCAAAGTGAGGAAGTGCGCAAAGACAAAACACGGCGCGAACCCCTGCAAACGTATTTGGGCAAACTCGAAACCCTCGCCCATACCTTCCAGGAAGCCGCCGACCGTGCCTTGTATTTTGACAAAGAACGGCACTGGCTCAGCGACCGTTTTCCCGAAGGCCAATACTGCGATGTGCCGGGCCTGTGCCGTGTAGTGACGCAAGCAGAGATTGCCGCCAATGATTACAGTTTAACCGCCGGGCGTTATGTGGGCGTAGCGGCCAAAGCCGACGACGGCTTCGACTTTGAAGCGCGCATGGCGGAAATCAAACTCGAACTCGCCGACCTCGACCGCGAAGCGACGGTGTTGGCCGGGACAATTCAGGAACATTTAAACGAGTTGGGGATATGAAGCTGAAGACAATTAAAATCGGGGACTTTGGCGAGATAATTACAGGCAACACGCCTCCAAAGGATAGGCTTGAATTCTACGGTAAAGAGTACAAATTTATCAAGCCGACTGATATGGACGTTGAAAGGAAATTCACGCCTGTTACAGAGGAATATTATTCACAGGAAGGCTACAAAAAGTATGAGAAATCAGTAATTCCTCCACTCTCAACTTGCGTTGTAACTATTGGTAGTATAGGAAAGAAAATGACTCTATCTGACGATTACTGTTTTGTAAATCAAGCAGTTAATGCGATAGTTCCAAATCAAGCAAAGTATCACCCGCATTTCGTTTATTATGCGTTAAGGAATAATTTGCATAGAGTCAAAGCGGCAGACACGGGGGCTTCCTCAGGTCGAGAGAATGTGAGCAAAAGTAATTTTTCAGGCTTAACAATTGAGGTGCCTGAGTCTTTGCAGACCCAACAAAAAATCGCCGCCATCCTTTCGGCCTACGATGATCTGATTGAAAACAACCTTCGGCGCATCCGGCTCTTGGAAGCAGCAGCGCAGCACTTGTATCGGGAGTGGTTTGTGGAGTTTCGGTTTCCTGGTTGGGAGGAGGTGAAGGTGTTAGCGGGATTGCCAGAAGGATGGGTTATGGGTAGTGTCGGTCAATTATGCAAAGTGAAATCAGGATATGCGTTTAAAAGTAAAGATTGGCGAGAGTCGGGGAACCCTGTTATAAAAATTACTAATATAGGCAATAATACTGTTGATACATTAAATTGTGATTTCGTTGAAGATGAAATAGCAAAGGTTGCTGAAAAGTTTGAACTATATAAAGGTGAAATGGTCATTGCAATGACTGGAGCAACAATCGGCAAAGTTGGACTAATACCAAAAATTGAAAAGCCAATTTTCCTAAATCAACGTGTTGGAGTTTTTAAGCCACTTGCAAAGAGTAAAGTTTTTACTTCTTTTCTTTTTGCCTTTTTTACATTAGATGATGCTCAACGGAAGGTTATAAATTTGGCACAAGGAGCAGCACAACCAAACATTAGCACTTCTCAAATTGAAAGTATTGAGGTGATTATTGGATCAGAAATTGTATTGGATGAATTTTGTAGAATGACCAATCCGTTTTTAGAGCAAATTCAAATTCTGAATTATTCAAATCAAAAACTCAAAGAGGCGCGGGACATTCTTTTACCGCGTCTGATGGATCAAACGATTGAGATATAGCCCCAGCGGGGTGCCCATAAATGAGGTTGTCGGAGGTACGACCGAGTGCCGAAGAAACACAGGATGGGCAGAAGTCAGCAGAGGGCATAGTATTTCGATGGAGATCGGGAGAAGGCCTGAATTCATTAACACAAGGAAGCACTCTGAGATGCGTAAAAACAACAAGCGG
>Ga0209181_10001859_pt1 | contig 35523 bp, 28 predicted proteins | sample MAT05_FD_187208 | JGI IMG/M metagenome (GOLD analysis project Ga0209181, IMG submission 187208) | Freshwater microbial communities from Lake Fryxell liftoff mats and glacier meltwater in Antarctica - MAT-05 (SPAdes) (version 2) | ecosystem: Environmental > Aquatic > Freshwater > Ice > Liftoff... | reverse complement strand
TTGCAGGACCATCCACCAACAGCCACTCATGTTCTTTGGCAAGTTTAGGAAGTTGATCCAAAAGTTCATCTGGATCTTGTAGCACCCGGCAAGGAATCTCATAGTCCAAAGACTCTAGCCAGATTGAAGAGGTTTTTTGTCCATCTGCGTCTACAACTAGGATTGGCTTCTTCTGAAGCTGTAGCCAGCGAGCTAGATGGACAGCAATCGTGGATTTCCCCGCTCCCCCTTTCTGATTTACGACGGCGATCGTAGGCATGAAACAATCGAGAACGACAAGATAAGTTTATGCCAAGTGGGGTGAAGGGAAACGTTTCCCTTCAGTAAAAGGTCAAATGTGTGATTGCTATCTTTCAGCCTAGGGCGATAAGTAGAAGATAATCACTTTTTAACACCGGGCAGAGCCAGAGATAAATGGTGTGCCAGTTGCGCTTGTCTCAAAAACGCTGGTTTAGTTAACAGTATTCTTGAGACACGACCTATAGCTCTAAAGTCATAACTATCAAGCTTCCCACTGATTCTCCGTATTCCAAAATTAAGAAATTCAACGAGTTTTGAGACAACGTTTCCAATGCCAATACTCCTGCTCCAAATTCCCATTGCCAAAAATGGCTTGCTCTACAGGTTCTCTAAGCGATTCATGCTTGCTAAGAAACAGGGTAACGGCTCAGCGAAGTTGAATACAATGATCTTTGTTAGCACTCTAGTTTTGTTAGCACTTTAGTAAAGCTAAGTCAGTTCTGATACAACGGATACTAAGGGAGCCTTATTTAATCCGGATCTGACTATGGTGCAGCCAGCACCCTAAATACTGTTCTTCGTACCAGATCTCCCCTTTGCGATCCATTTTGGGGTTATTGATATCTATGAGAATATCGCCCTTTTGTAGAGCTTTATGTACAGGATTATCTGTTCCTGGTCCGGTTCGACAGTTGCTAGGAGGGTCAAAGATCTCAGCATTGAAATTGGTATTAGCTGGTTGGACAGAGCCTTTATCAAAAGGTTGCAGTAGCGAGGGAGTAGTGGGAGTAGAGGCAGGAACTTTTTCGATGGTAGAAGGATTACCGACCTCAACTCCTGTAAGAAATGTGCTCAAATAGTCTTTGAATAACTCGGCTTTCTCACGAGATAAAAAAGACGCTGTCTGAATAGACTTTACACCTTTATCTTTTCTCACTGTTGCAAGAGCATCACGGCAAAACGACGTTTTAACCTGGCTTAGATTGCTATCGCTGTAGTTCACAAAAATTGGATAGGACTGGACTGGATAGGCACTCGCATCACTAGGGAGAGGATCTCCACAGGATGGCTGTGGAAACTCTACATCCTCAAAGGGATTACGCACTGGCTCTGATGATTCTATTGTTTGTTGAGGAGCATTTGAGGAGGATAAAGTATATGCATCTAGTACCTCTTTCACTGAGAACGCAGAATAGAGCGCAGCTGCTCCGAGCGTAAGAGATAAAGCCCAAAAGTTTTTAGATAACCATAAGCCTATATTGAGAAATCTAGAAAGGCTCACGAGTTTACTATCAGCGCTCTTACCCAATTTCTGTATTAGGAAGCCAGCACTTGAAGAATTCAAAAGATTTGTTTGAGCGGTTTTTGGTAAAAGATGACTGACACTTAAGCGATAAGACTCTGCTTTTCGAGTTGCTAACCAGGGAATGAATTTTGTAAGGTACGCACTTTCTTGAGGTGGCTCTGGTTTATATGGTTCCTGGGAGATTTCTCGTTCTCCACTTGGAATGGGTGATTTTGCATTCTCTTCTATTACTTTTAGCGCAGTAAGTGCTTTTTGCTCCTTACCCTCAAAGTCCTTCACGAAGCTCATCAAAGATTGAGCAGCAATCTCTTGAAGTCTTTTGTTGCTATCGTCTTTTATCCAAGCCAGGAAAATATTTTCTATATCTGTAGATTTCCTTTCAGAAGATCTGATCCAGACGGGATAAGTAGCCTCTCCTATTTTTACAGTAGTATCTCCCTCTTCTAGTTCAGATCGTTGGTTCAGATAAATATCAGATAGGTTACTTACTAATAGCTCGGTTTCCTTGCCATGAGACAGATATCTGACTACCTCCACAAGTCCATTTTCACTATTGAGCAATTCAGAATTATATTTGAGCAAGTCTCCTATAGCGCTTATAAGAGCTGCTCTGACAATCTCATGTCTTTCGAACTTTAAGATCTCAAATAGTTTTGAAAAGCATGTCCTAACATCAATTCCATTCGGAACATCAATGTTTTTTAATTGAAATATCTGAGAATAGGTGAGTGTAAGTGTGACAAGCAAAGATTCTCGTTGTTCAAGCCTACCTCTTCTAGCTATTGTTTTGTATTGTACTTTGCAAGCATTTTTCCACTCCTCAAGCAATGACAAAACTCCGACAGTATTAAACCTGTAGGCTAAAGCCAAGCTTTCAGCGATTGGACGAATCAATTCGGTATCATTAACCATGCTGTGCATAAAATCGCGAATGGTTGAAAGATGCCGACCAATAAAAATGGGCAATGCATATTGCTTAAAGCGATCTCTAACTAGTTTGTTTTTATCTCTAGATAAATCTTTGAAGAGTAAACAAAGTTTGCTGGGCAATTTTCCGGAAGCATCATACAAAGAGGCATAAGCAATCGTGATAGCCAACGTCGCTCTAATGTAGTCTGACGGTTCATTACGCTCTTCTGCCGCTTTATCTTTTAGGAATAGAGATATGAAACGATTGATTTGTGTTTCAGTCTGCCAGCTTTCTAGAATTGAAAATAATTCTTCATCTATATCCAAACCTGGTTGGTTATTCAGGACAAAACCTCTATTTTCCTGATCACGCCATGACGCTATTGATTGCGCTGCAACTGCCTGAACCTCAATCTCAGAACTAGCAGCTAAAGTGAGGAGATTGCCTTCTACTGCTTCACGTGAGCCTAAGCGAGAAATAAGACCAATACCACTAATAGCCTCACTTGCCGATTGTCGAATTTTTTCACGTCTGAGTAATGAGCCATACAACTCACCACTGGAGTTTTTCGTTGTGTTCTTGATGATATCGACCAAGATAGGAAGTGCAGCAAGAATTTGTCTTCGATGACTCTTCCACGCAATTTTTAGGCATGTGAAGCGCTGTTTAGGAAATCGAATCTTGACTAAAGTACGCTGATCATCCGTATCAATAAAATCAAAGTAATTGCGTAAATTATCTAAGTCGCAATAGTCGAGTGCCTTTAGATTAGAATCTCGATTTTGCCAAGCATTACTAACGACTACTTCAAGTGCTGCGAAGAATTGATCGTCAAATAATCCATCAAATAAGCTTAAACCAATAGCTAGTAACTGCCCTCTAGGATCAAGCTGCTTATGGTACCAGCTATTCAAAGCTTCTTCATCAGATAACTTGTTTATCAGCCTTTCGCAGTCTGCAACGTCTTTCTCAGATAAATCACGCCACCATACTCGACAAGAATCTAGTAAATGCCAAGCATCAAAGGGGAGCTCTGTAGTGGCAATAACAAAATGATTCTTTCTGGATGCTATTTTCTGGATGTCAGAAAATGTATACCCTAAGAGATTTTGTGGAGAAACTTGAGTGAGAATTAAAATTTTGTATACTTCAGAATCTTCCAGTTCAAACTCTATATCTCCAGAATTTGAACTGCGATCCCATTCCTTGACTACAACCGCCTTATGAGCATTTGAAAGTTCTTCAGTCAAGAGCGTGGCTATGTGTTTTGCCAAAAATGATTTATCAACGTTAACTCCATCTCCCAAAACTAGACAGTGATGTATGCATAATACCTTTGCAAAACCACTGGCTATTTTGGGGCCAACAAATTCAGGCTTTCTGAATGGTTTTAATTCAAGCTCGAAAAAACTAATTTTCTTATTGATGATTGTTTGAGAGCCAATTTGTGTCACTCGATCAATCTTTATATCTCCACCTGCATTGGTACTGCCTTGAAAGATAGTTTGAATTAACGAATCAACCTGACTCTCATCCATCGAATTTACCTCTAATAACTGCTAATTTGGATTTCAATCAGAATTTTTCTGCTTCTGCACGATATTGGATAAAGAAATATCGCCTTCCATTTCTGCTCGGCTCACTACAATCTGATCGCTCATCAAAGAACCTTCTTGAGTAATACCTTGTAAAGTTAGATTTCGCCCCTTAGCGTACTCAAGGATAATTTGCTTGGCAATTGGATCAGATTTTACCGATTCAATAAAAAAAGCTACCATCTCTGCCGTTTCAGGCTCTTTTTTGAAAACTTCCACAATTTCAGCTTCAAGAATTTCAGATTGAATATCACCCGAAATTTGTTCCTGTCTCCCTAGCTTTGACAGTATAAACTTTTTGATCTGGGATATCTGTTCGGTTGTCGCTTTTCCTAAGATTTTTCCTCCCTCTTTCGAAGCTTCAGTGAAGATTAGCGTAATGAATGTTCCTGCTAAAACTGCTAGTGGCTCCATATTTTTCTCGTTCGTAAAACAACTAAATCAATCAACACTAAACACCTTCATCACTTCATCCCCCAAGTAGTTGATTGCCTTGACAGCAATACGACAGGTGCTGACTCTCTCACGAATACTGTTGATATAGAGCGATAGGTCGTATTGCTGAGAGTCCGTTGAGATGCCCTTGGTGTCAAACAGCGCCAGGGTTTGCTGCACCTCCTGGACTTGCCTGCGCTTCTTTGGTTTAGGAATTGGCGTGATGAATTCAGCCGAGCGACGTTGCCCGATCAGGTGGTTCGTTGGTTGCCCATCCGCCTCGAATTCCCAATGTTGTGAGGGATACGCATAGAGTGAGTTGAGAATCGGTTTCTCGAAAAATCGATCCGTTGGTGACCTGGGCATGTTGGACTGTAGGAGCAAGTTGAGTTCTGGGGGATAACCACCAACTCGGTTTTAACTCAATAATGGTTGATACTACTGAAATTATAGATTGTTAGCGGAACACAGTTTCAAGTCTTAAACTGTCAAGTCTGCTGAAAACATTGGGCTCTTCAGGATTCTCTATGCTGGTTTTGCTGGATTTAACGAGTTTTCAGAGCTTTTAGCCCTGTCACACAGCCCCAAAATGTTCGCTGTGAACATTTGCGTACAAGATCCTATAGAGCCAAACATTGAGAAGCAACGCCAGGGCATAACCAAACAAATGGACGCGATCGCCATCAAGATTACAGTGTGAGGTGGTAACTTGCTTGCCCCGACACCTATATATACCAACCCAAACTAAGGCGATCGCCTTCAAGCGAAAGCATCGGATGTTGGGGAATGAGGCGATCGCCACAGTCAAAAACACGGCAGATAAATGGTTTTATCCATTGTAAGAAACCGCTTGAAACGACTTAAAGAGCTATTTTATAGATCAGACGGCAGTTTGGAAAGCTCTCTGAGAAAGACTTTTAGGCTTAGCGTACGACTTTGTCCGAATTCCCCGTTTGTCCCTATTAACGAGAATTACGGCGATCGCAATCAGAAATTTTAGCGCCTGCTTCAGCCCAATGACAATTTATGGTGTGCCAGTTGGGAGTGTCTCAAAAACGGTCGTTTGTTTTACAGTTGAACCCGCTGGCTCAAAAGGAAGCTTTCAGGCTCATCAGCGTGTAAATCAACTCGTCAATGAATCTATGTGTCAAAATGGTGCGGAAGTGACGAGTTCTGAGACAATTACAATACATTAGAACTCTCCTTATGCTCATTGGGTACGAACGGGTTTCAACCGACGATCAAAATCTAGCTTTGCAACATGATGCGCTGCAAGCCGCAGGGTGTGAAAAAATCTTCTCTGACAAGATGAGCGGGGCGAAAGCCGATCGCCCTGGTTTGCAAGAAGCGTTTGAATTTGCCAGAAAAGGGGACACGATCGTCGTCTGGCGACTTGATCGCTTGGGGCGATCGCTCAAAGACCTGATTGCTCTGGTTGAAGAGTTAGAGAAACGTAAAATCGGGTTGCGATCGCTTCAAGAGAACATCGACACGACCACCAGTGGCGGAAAGCTGATCTTCCACATGTTTGGTGCATTAGCAGAGTTTGAAAGAAACCTGGTTCGAGAACGAACCCAAGCGGGGCTGCAAGCGGCGAGAGCTAGGGGGCGGACAGGCGGACGACGGCAAAAGTTGACGGCACAGCAAATTGACATGGGGCGATCGCTAGCAGCAGACCCAAAGCGATCGGTGTCTTCCATCTGTGAGCATCTGGGAATTAGCCGTCCAACCTACTACCGTTACATCTGTCCTAACCTGAGCAAGGAGTTCTATTGAAATTACGGTGTTTGAATGAACAAAGCGATTGTCATGACTGCCAGCCTCCCAGTCATGAGGTGCATCAAAATTGTCCAGTTCTGATTCGAGACCTACCTGTTTTTGGTCAATCTGTACACCTCCAAGTGCCACGTCGCCAATTTGATTGTGGTCACTGCCAGCGCTATTTTACTGAACGTCGCACTTGTCAGCAGATTCTGAAGCTGGAAGCGGCCTTATGGACGTTTGTCGAGCATCCAAATATCAATACTCCGGACAGTTTTTGGGACGGAAGCTGAAACCCGCATTCTACCGTTGGCATTTGCCCCATTGAAGAGGCTGAAACCCTCATTCTGCCGTTGGCAATTTAAAACTGTCCGGACTGTTGAAATATGGAACCGACGAATAATGCGGCGGAACAGGCTCTGCGACCAGCGGTGATTTGGCGACGTACCAGCTTTGTCAGTCAATCGGCGGCGGGGAGTCAATTTGTAGCGCGGATGCTCTCGGTCGTCACGTCGTTGAAGGCACAAAATCGCGATATCTGGGATTTCCTTGCGCTGGTTTGTCAGGCCGCAAGATTTAACCGACCTATGCCTTCTCTGATTCCCCTTAAACCATTAACTCCTTGAAGGGTTACGATTAAAATAACTTATCACTATGGTTCCAGAAGAGCCGGAAATAATTTGTATACTGTGAGTTATTACTTTTCGGTGGACGCGCAGTAAAGGCACTTAGACTCTTTAGTTATTACTTGACTGCAAATACCTGGTATAGGTTGGCGATATCAGGACGGTAGATTGACTGTCTAGCATCAAGAGGACAAATTCATGCCAGTCACACCAACATATCCAGGCGTTTATGTTGAAGAGATTCCTAGTGGCGTTCGCACTGTCGTTGGCGTTGCAACGTCCGTCGCGGCGTTTATCGATTCATTTAGGAAGGGTCCGCTCAATATACCTGTGCAGCTTTTTAGCATGGGCGATTTTGAACGCGAATTTGGCGGGTTAGACAGCGGCAGCGAGTCTAGCTACGCGATTCAGCAATTTTTTCTCAATGGTGGGCAAGAGTGCTGGGTTGTCCGGGTGGGGTCGGGCGAGGCAGCCGCCAGCGCGGGCATTGGTGATGTTGTTTCAGCAGGCGAGGCAGTGTTGACGGTTGATGCCATTCACCCAGGGCAGTGGGGCAATAACCTAAGCGTGCGAATCGACAGCATTGAGCCTGGAGCACCAAGTTTTGATCTGGCTGTTACAGAAATGGCTACCAGCGGCGGGCGGCGTGTTGTGGTGCAGCAAGAGCTGTTTCGGGCACTGACAATGACTAACGCAGCAGCCGTGGTCAATGACGAGACTACTGGCTCTAAGCTAATTCACATCACCACGACGGGGGCTGATGCACCACTGGCAAACGGCACATTTTCGGGGGAGTTTACTGCTGATACGCTCTCAATCCAAGAGTTGCCCTCTCTGAGCATAACTATCACCGACGGTACAACCCCGCAAACCGAGACTATTAGCCCGGTGTTTCCAGTGGGAACCGATCTAACCAGTGTGCCGCTGCGTCTTGCTGCTCAGGTGCTTGAAAGCGCGATTCGGGCGGCGCAACCGGCTAATCCGGTTTTTGCCAATGCCACCGTCACGCTGATTGAGCAGTCCGCTGCGTTTCGACTGCGGCTGCTGACAGGAGGTGGTAGCTCCTACAACCAGATGGTATTTGCGGATGATGGAGTCACCACAACTGCAACGGCACTCCAGTTAGTAGGTGGCGCTGGGGATACGGTTCCAAGTATCAATTCTCAGGCATATCAGTTAGGATCACCAGCGGTAGACGGGTTTTTGACCAACACAGCGCAGGTGAACGGCGTAGATGGCAATGACGGCTCACTCTCGGCTGCAATTAGTGCTGACATTGCCACTGCTATCATCGGTAACGCGGTGGGCAAATCTGGGATCTTTGCACTGGATGATGTGGATTTGTTCAATTTATTGTGCATTCCGCGTACGTCCGTCGTGGGGTCTGCAACGGGACTGTTGACCAGCAATGCTGCTCAGTCGATTATGTCAGTGGCCGTGCAATATTGCAGTCAACGGCGCGCCTTTTTCATAATGGATACGCCAGCCGGGGTGGATGAGCCTGCCGAAATTCGCAACTGGCTAGCTGATAATGCAACGCTGCGCGATCGCAATGCGGCACTGTTTTTTCCGCGTGTTCAAATTCCTGACCCACTGAATGAATTTCGGCTGCGCTCGGTGGGAGCTAGTGGCACAATTGCTGGGCTGTTTGCCCGCACCGATCGCGATCGCGGCGTCTGGAAAGCCCCTGCTGGCACGGAGGCATCACTAAAAAATGTTGCAGCCTACGACTACACGTTGACCGATGCTGAAAATGGTTCGCTCAATCCGCTGGCGATTAACTGCCTGCGCAACTTCCCCATCTACGGACCAATTTGTTGGGGTGCACGCACGCTAGACGGCAGCGATGCCGCAGCCTCGGAGTGGAAATACATCCCCGGGCGACGGCTGGCGCTCTATATCGAAGAGAGTCTGTTTCGCGGGCTGAAGTGGGTGGTGTTTGAGCCGAATGATGAACCACTGTGGTCGCAGATTCGGCTGAACGTGGGAGCGTTTATGCAGAGTCTTTTCCGTCAGGGCGCATTCCAGGGTAAAACGCAGCGTGAGGGGTATTTGGTGAAGTGCGATCGCGAAACCACCACGCAAAACGACATCAACCTGGGCATCGTCAACATTGTGGTGGGTTTTGCGCCGTCGGAGCCTACTGAATTTGTGATCCTTAAGATTCAACAACTGGCTGGACAAATTGAAGTTTAGGAGAACGTCATGGTTCAATTCAGTGTCAACGCTGGACGACTCGATCCATATAAAAATTTCAAATTTCGCGTCAGATGGGATGGTCGCTACGTGGCGGGCGTCAGCAAGGTGGGGATGCTCAAGCGCACCACTGAGGTGATTGAGCATCGCGAAGGAGGCTCTCCCAGCACAGTACTCAAGGCTCCGGGGAACACCAAGTATGAGCCGATCGCCCTGGAACGCGGCGTTACCCACGACAAAGAGTTTGAGCAGTGGGCGAACAAAATCTGGAATTATGGCTCCGGCTTGGGCGCAGAGCTGTCGCTCAAGGATTTTCGCAAAGACATCATTATTGAGCTGATGAACGAGGCGGGTCAGGTGGCGATCGCCTACAAAGTCTATCGCTGCTGGGTTTCAGAGTTTCAAGCGCTGCCTGAGCTAGATGCCAACGCCAACGCGTTTGCCATCCAAATCTTAATGCTGCAAAACGAAGGGTGGGAGCGTGATGTTGAAGTGACAGAACCTGCCGAACCGATGTTTACTGAGCCAGCTTAGCCATGCATGCCCTCAGCGCCAGCGACGTGCTACAGATTTGGGAATGGGGGCAAGGGCGATCGCCTTTGCAGCAGGCACTGGTGATGCTGGCAGTGGCTTATCCCGACCGTTCACCTGGGCAGCTTGCGGCACTGCCTATCGGTCAGCGCGATGCTCATTTGCTGACGCTGCGATCGCACACCTTTGGGTCAAACCTCCACTCCGTTGCTAGATGCCCCCAGTGTCAGGAAGCACTGGAGTTTAATCTGACGGTCAGCGATATCTGCGTTGCAGCGCCCTTGCCCTTGCCCTTACCCTTAACAGCGAGTGGTGAACCGGAGCGCTATGAATGGCAGCAGGACGACTATTGGCTCACGGTTCGGTTGCCCACTAGTGCCGATCTGTTGGCGATTGCAGGATGTTCCCTCGATGAAGCGCCTGGGCAATTGTTGCAGCGCTGCATCGACCACGCAGCTTGGGGTGAAGCTGAGATCACGGTGGCGGAGTTGCCAGAGGCGATCGCCGAACAAGTGATGCAACACATTGCCCAGCGAGATCCGCAGTCCGAGATTGTGCTAAATCTGACCTGCCCCGTCTGTGCCCATCAGTGGGCGCAACTATTCGATATTGTGTCGTTTTTCTGGCAAGAGCTGTCTGCCAAGGCGCAGCTGCTGCTGCAAGATGTACATATACTGGCCTCAGTTTACGGGTGGCGGGAGGCTGATATTTTATCAATGAGCGCGCTACGCCGTCACGCTTACCTGGCGCAAATCGGAGGGGTAGGGGCATGAGCAACTTTTTCCGTCAGCTTGTGGCTCGTCATCAGGGTAATGCTGAAACGGTGCAGCCGTGGATTCCCACCCGCTTTGCGGCGGATGGAGGAGAATCCCCTCCATCCGAGTTGCCGTGGGGAGAGCGTTGGGCAGAAACCGCTGTTGCTGCGCCTCGATCACTTCCACGGCAGCCCGTGTTGCCGCCGCGTGTTGGGCAGGAGCCAGCATCGCCGCCGCCGCCAATCCAGCCGATCCCCAGTGTGCCAACTGTTATCCTAGCCGATACCCCTACTCGCATTGAGACTGTGACGCGATGGCTTCACCAGGTGGAACGCGATTCACCGATTGCCCAGCCGTCAGAGTCGATGGCTTTACCTCTCGCAGGAAGCATCGCTGCACCGACTGTGCAGTCTTTTGTTCCCGTGATCGAGACGGCTACACCGACTGTTCTGCCGTTGGAGTCTCCTGAGCGATCGCCAACGTTAACCACCTTGGTATTGCCGCCCATCCCATCTTCAATCGAGCCAATTGTCCCGGTGCAACCTATCCCGATGCCGATGCCGACGATACAGCTGCCCACGGTACGGGTAACGATTGGTCGCGTCGAAATCCGGGCGGTGTCCGCCCCAGCTGTATCTCCACCAGAACCGCGTCGGGCAATCCCGGTGCGGCGACCTGCTCTATCGCTCGATGCCTATCTGCAACAGCGCAGCCGGAGGACATGATGGGAAATGCATTGGCGATCGCCGCTGTCTCTGCTGTGCTCAAAGATTTGCTCAACAACGGGCTGATCGATGCTCAGCTCAGCACCGATGTCACAGTGCGGGTGGGACCACCGCCTTCGCAGAACGGTAATGGTAATGGCACTATCCCAACACAGCTCAATCTATTTTTATACCAAGTGATGCCCAATCTGGGTTGGCGAAATGAACGCTTGCCTAGCCGCAACGCGCAAGGCGATCGCACCACCAATGCGCCATTAGCGCTCGACCTGCACTATCTTTTGACCGCCTATGGAGCGGAGGAATTTGAGGCAGAGATTTTACTGGGATACGCGATGCAGTTGCTCCATGAGAACGCCATTCTCAGTCGGGGTGCCATTCGCCGCACCTTTGCGGGAGCTAGCACGGGGGTTAGCGGCAGTATTTTGCCGTCTAGCTTTCAGGGGCTGGCAGCGGCGGGTCTGTCCGAGCAGCTTGAGCTGATCAAAATTACGCCTTTGAATCTCGATGGCGAGGCGATGTCGCGGCTATGGTCATCGCTTCAAACGCACTATCGTACCAGCACCGCGTACTACGTTTCAGTCGTGCTCATCGAAAGTCAGGAGAGTACCCGCAGCGCCCCGCCCGTGCTGAACCGTCGCGTTTTGGCTCTGCCCGCCCAGTCGCCCTTGATTGAGCAGGTGGAACCGCAGGTACTCGGTGTTGGAGACACCCTAACCCTGAAGGGGCAGAGCCTGATGGGCAACCCAACGCAGGTAGCATTTGGCAATGAAGCGATCGCTCCCATTCTGCTGCCCGTAAACCCAACCGACCGATTAGGTAATCGCCTGATCGAGGTGCCGCTGCCTACAGGGCTGCAAGCAGGAGTGAATACGGTGCAAATTCTCCATCCGCTCGATCTGGGAACGCCCACAGAACCCCATCGCGGCGTAGATTCCAACATTGCGGCGTTTATCCTACAGCCGACTCTGGTGCGCACTGCCGAAGGACCACCACCCGTCTATGCGATGGGCTTTCTGGTTGATGTGACGGCTTTTAACGCCACCTTTTTCGCTAGTGAGCGCGATCGCTTTACCCGTGAAATTGAGTTTCCGGCGGTGTGGCTCCAAGTCAACCCAGGGGTAGTTGGCAACCAGCGAATGGCGCTGTTGCTGAATGAAACGCCTTTACTCAGCGATCACACCGCCCGCACCTACAGTTTTGGCGACCCAGCGCTGCTGATCGCCGCCGCCGATATTCCCGTCGGACAAACGGCAGCAGATCTGTTGCCTGCTAACCAACGCAGCGATCGCCTAGTATTTTCCCTTTCGGGCGTGGTGCCGGGGGACTATCTGATACGAGTGCGGGTAGCTGGGGCAGACAGTATCCTGACGCGAGACCCCCCGCCCAATCCTGCCGACCCGATGGCGGACTTTACTGGACCAGTGTTAACCATTGGAGGGGAATGACTTATGAGCACCGCCACCTGGGCAACCCTCAACCAGCGCTACCTCTTGGAAGCAGTGGGAAGTTTACGTGAACGGCTGGACTCTGGCACCGCGATACAACCTAAACCATCGACAGAACCTCTCCCCAAGCCAGACTGGTCAGATGATCAGCCATCTCCAGCACTGGAAACCCTGTGCCGTGTATTTCGCCTGTCTGATTTTGAGCGCGGCATTGTGTTGCTCTGTGCTGCAATCGAGCTAGATCCCTCCCTGGCGCAAACCTGTGCCGTGTTGCAGGGCAACCCGCCACGCCCCTACCCCACATTTAATCTGGCATTGCATTCGTTGCCTGACCCCCACTGGGATGCGCTGAGTCCGATGGCTCGGCTGCGCTATTGGCAGCTGATTGAAGTCCAGGGGGACGATGTGCTGTCCACTCGTCCGCTGTACCTGGATGAGCAAATTTTGCACTATCTCATGGGCATTCCCTATATAGAGCCGGCGCTCGACGGGTTAGTGACGCTGCTGCCTGCAACGGAGGGACTGCCGCCTTCCCAGCAGGTGCTGGCGACGCGCCTTCAGCAGCTTTGGTCGCGTAAAGGGGATGCCAATCTGCCCTTGGTGCATCTATGCGGAGCAGAGCCAATCAGCAAGAATGCGATCGCCACTGCTGCCTGTCAAATCCTGGGAATTCGCCTGTATGAACTCAATGCCGCCGATTTGCCGTCGGAGGTTGAAGGACGCGATCGCCTGCGCCGCCGATGGGATCGCGAAGCCGCCCTCAGCAACAGTGCCCTGCTGGTTCACAGCAGCGCCCTCTCTGAGCGAGAGCATCCGCCTGCTCTGGTGCCATTTTTACTACGGTTGAGAAGCCGTACAGTCATCAGCACCCTAGAGCCGATCACCCTGCCACAGCGCAACGTGGTGCGGCTAGACGTGGTGCGTCCCAACCATGCCGAGCAAGCCTCTCTGTGGCATGAGGCGCTGGGTCCACTGGCAACCAAGCTCAACGGGCAGATCGGACAAATTGTTAGCCAGTTTGATTTAGAACCAGCGCAGATTCGGCAAGCCAGTGCTACCGTTCATCTAGACCCTTCTGCCCAGATCACCTCAGCTCTGTGGAATGCCTGTCGGCAGCAGGCACGCGTGGTGCTGGAGGACTTGGCGCAGCGGCTAACGCCTCGGGCTACCTGGGATGATTTGGTACTGCCGGAGCCACAACAGCGTACTCTGTACGAAATTGTCGTTGCCGTGCAGCAGCGATCGCAGGTTTACGAGAATTGGGGCTTTAGCCAAAAAAATAGTCGTGGGTTGGGTATCTCTGCCCTGTTTGCGGGCAGTAGCGGCACCGGCAAAAGCATGGCCGCCGAGATTTTGGCACAGAAACTGCAACTCGACATCTATCGGATTGACCTGAGCGCCGTGGTCAGCAAATACATTGGTGAAACCGAGAAGAACCTGCGCCGAATTTTTGATGCTGCTGAGCAGGGCGGCGTGATTTTGCTGTTTGACGAAGCCGATGCTCTATTTGGCAAACGCAGTGAGGTGAAAGACGCCCACGATCGCCATGCCAACATCGAAGTTAGCTACCTGCTTCAGCGGATGGAAGCTTACCGGGGGCTAGCCATTCTCACCACCAACTTCAAGAATGCCCTGGATACTGCCTTTTTGCGCCGCATCCGGTTTTTGGTGCCCTTCCCCTTCCCCGATGTAACGCAGCGTCTGGAAATCTGGCGGCGCGTCTTTCCACCCCAGACCCCGACTCAGGATCTGACCTACAGCAAGCTGGCGCGGCTGACAGTAGCTGGGGGTAACATCCATAGCATCGCCATGAATGCAGCCTTTCTCGCCGCAGCCGCAGGTTCGCCCGTGCAAATGCAGCATCTGCTGCGCGCCACCCAGAGCGAATACGCCAAGCTAGAGAAACCCTTGGCCGATGCGGAGGTGCGGGGATGGGTCTAACGTCAGTGCGCCTGTCTAAATGCAACATCGAGCTGGACATTCAAGAGCTGGTGCTGGTGGGGATTCCGGTTCAGCACCGCGATGAATTGCAGCAGGCGATCGCCACTGAACTCCAGCGACTATTTAACCAGCAGGGCATTCCAGGCTCCCTAATGCAAGCCACACTCATACCGCATCAAGACGGGGGGCAGGTCGTCCTCTCCAGCGGCACCGACTGCCTCAGCACCGAGATTGCTCAGGCTATCTATCGAGGGCTGGGCGGATGAGAGCACAACTTCGCGTCAAGGCAAAGTCAGCAGCAGCAGATCCTCAACGGAAGCCGCCCTCACGCGCTGCTCACTCCAACGCCTGGGCAGAATGGCTAGAGGCAATGGCTACGGACGGTGTAGATGTAGCCGAGATGCTGGCGGATAGTTCGACGGTAAAAAGCCCCCTAAATCCCCAAAACTTGGAGGGCTTTGACTCTGATTCCCCTCAAACATGGGGGGCTAGGAGGGCAGATTTCGTGGGTTGGGCAGAACCTGCGGTACCCACCATCAACCTTGAGGAGAGTCAATTAGCTGACGAGACCTCTGAACCCAACTCAGCAGAACCCCAGGCGGTTGAGCCAGCGATCGCCTTTGAACCCGTTGCCGCGATCGCCACACCCGATCTTGACCCATCCACAGACCTCGAAGAATCAGAACCAGCGATCGCCGACACCCAACTTCCCTCTTGGTTCCACAGCAAAGCCCTGTCCGGCGATGCTCCCGACGCGCCCCCCGACGATCCGCATCCCATTGACACGGTGCTAGCGCACAGCCAGCCGATGGCGTTACCCTACAAAGCTATCCTGGAGTCGCGGCTGGGTCAATCTCTGAATCACATTGAGGTGTATGCCGGAACCGACGAAATCCGCGAGACCTTGGGTCAACTCGATGCTAGAGCCGCTCTCTACAATCAACAGATTCTCTTTGCCGAGCCGCAGCCTGACCTGGAAACTGTCACTCATGAGGTAATTCACGCACTGCAAGCTCAGTCAGGAACCCAGACCAGCGAGCCAGACGTGTTGCCCGCTGCCGCTGCCGCTGAGCAAGAGGCCCATCTGCTCACTCAAGACATCGTGCGCTCTGTAGATTCGGGAGAAGCAATCACGATTCCATGGGCTCCAATCACGGTGCAATCGACCCTTCGTCCGTTTGAGATTGCCCGTCTGCGCGACTCCCCTCCACCCACGGTCAGCGACTCCGCTCCACCCAGCGAAATCTTTGAGGCTACAGCGGAACGGGAAGATCGCACGCCTGCCCCCGCAGAACCCACCCGCGAACCCGAACCTTCTGAGGCTCAGTCCGAAGCCGAAGCTACGTTAGAGGAGGGAGAGCTTACGCCTCCTGTCTCCGGTGAGTTGGAAGAGGTTCCTGCCCTAGAACCGCCCACCCCACTGGAACCCGGTATTACCGAAGCCGATGTGGCCGCCCGTGCGGCTGAGATGGCGGCGGCGGAAGCAGCCTTGGCTAACGCTACCGATGTGAATGAGAAGGTGAACGCTTACGCTACCGCGCCGCCCACCCTCAAGGCTCAGCAGCAAAGCGCCTTGGGGTCTGACTTGGATACGTTAGCCAAATCGGAAACCGCTAGCTTCCAAGAGGAGATCCCAGACTTCCAGGTGGAGCTATCGGGGCAAACGGAAGAACTGCCAGAACTTCAAGTCGAGGCACCCCCCGCTGAGGAAGTTTTCCTAGAGGTTATTCCGCCCGAACCTGCACCTGACCCCGACATTCCCCCCACCCCCGACCCTATAGCCTACACAGCCAACGAATCGATTCTGCGCTCCATTTCTGGCTTTACCGAAGGCAGCCCCCAAGACCGCGCGGGTGAAATCGGCGGCACTCTAGACGATGTGCGCACCACCGACCCCGATGTGGAAACGTCCCCAGGTTCGCCTCCCGCCGTGCCGCTGGAAGGAGAAACCGACCCGGAACGCATCACCAACCAGTTTCAAGAAGGCAGCGATCGCGCGATTCAGATACGAGACGAAGCTCAACAAGCTGTAGTCAATGGTCCTGGACCGGAACGAGTGCAGCCGCTGGTGCTTGAGGAAACCGTGCCCCTAGGCGAACTGACTCAACCTGAGGTTGCTCAACTGGAGCCTGTTCCCACTATTGAAGACTTTAACCAGCGGGAAATGCCGCCGGAGGTCAACACCGCCTTTGACCAAAACAATCAGGAAACGATGCAGTCCAGCCTGGCTGAGGCTCAAACTCAGGTACAGCAAACCACCGAGGAGCGCGATCGCACGCGTCAAGAACAACTCGACACCGCCCAGACCGCCGCTGATGAGCAAACGCAGCAATCCGACCAAGACCAGCGCGACGCAGTGCAAGAGCAGCGCGATCGCATCCACAGTGAGCGTCAAACCACGCTAGAGGAGCAAACCGAGGCCGTTCAAGATATCGAAGACCAGTCCGAAACCCGCCGCACCGACGATCGAGACGCTATTGACAGCCGGGTACGCGATGACCAAGGTACCATCAGCACCGACTACCAGCAGGCCGAACGCGATGCGGATGCTGAGGTTAGTGAGGGCGAACGGCAAGCCGAAGACGAACGCCACGACGCGGAGCGCGACGCCGAAGAGGAAAGCTGGTGGGATCGCGCCGTCAGTTTTGTGCAAGAGGCATTTGCAGCGCTCACCAGCGCTATTAGCGCTATCTTTGATGCCGTCCGCGCTGCCATCAATACCATCTTGAATGCCGTCAAGTCTGCGGCAAAAGCGCTGATCGCACTAGCCGCAGACTTTATCAAGAATGCGATCGCCGCCTATGGTGACTTCCTCAAAGGGTTGGTGGATGGGCTGTTGGGCGACCTATTCCCCGGTTTAGCCGCTGCCCTCAATGAGTTTATCGATGCGGCGGTGCAGTTAGCCCAGCAGGCTGTCGATGCCGTTGCCAATACCCTCCGCGCGGGCATCAATGCGTTGGTAGAAGGGCTGCGTGCTGGACTCAATGCCGTGCTGGATGTGATGCAGGCGGGTCTGGAACTGGCCAGTGGCTTGATTCAGGCAGCGCTGGCGGGCGATTGGAGCGCAGTTATTCGGCTGTTGCTAGAAGCAGTACTCAAAGTCATCGGCATCGAGCCGGAAACCTTCTATGGCTTTGTCGGTCGAGCCCAAGAGACCTTCCAAAAAATCCTTGATGACCCCGGTGCGGTGGTGGGCTATCTGCTGGATGCGGTCAAGCAAGGCATTCAACAATTTGCCGACAAGTTTTTGCCCCACTTGCAAGGCGGCATCATTGCGTGGCTCACGGGTGCTCTCGGCAGCGATATTCAAATCCCCACAGAGTTTGACCTGATGGGCGTGCTCGATTTGGCACGGCAGATTATGGGGCTGACGCTGCAATTTATCCGCCGCATTGCTGTTCGCCTGATCGGTGAAGAAAACGTCGAGCGGATTGAGTCGCTGTTCGGCTATGTCGAAACGCTAATTACCGGCGGCTGGTCAGCTCTATTTGAGCAAATCACCGAGAGCCTTGGCAACCTCAAAGACATGGTGCTCGACCAGATCAAAGAATTTCTCATCACCCGCCTGATTATTGCGGCCGTTACCAAACTGGCGACGATGTTTAACCCGGTGGGGGCGATCGTGCAACTTCTGCTCACCGCCTGGAATATCTACACCTTCCTGCGAGACAACCTGCAAAACATGATTCAAATCGTGCAGTCGATCGTAGAAGGCATTTCCCAAATTGTGAATGGCAACATCGCCCCTGCCGCCAACCGCGTTGAGCAAACCCTAGCCAGTCTGCTGCCCGTTGCAATCTCCTTTCTGGCAAACCTGTTGGGCATTGGTGGCATCGCCAACCGCGTCCGACAAATTATTGATCAGGTACGCGATCGCATTGAAAACGCGATCGTGACATTTATCCAACGTATCGCCAGTCGCTTCACCGGACGCGGCAGAGGCGCAGCGGGAACGTCAGCAGAAACATCCGCAGCAGAACCGGCAGCCGAGTCAGGAGACATTCAGGATAGAGCCAAAGTTCTCATTTCTCAGCAATTAAGAAGTGGACATGATGAAGCTGAAACCCAAACTATTCTCAATCAAACGCTCAATCAGCTACGTCCAGATGGACTGAGAGCGATCGTATTAGGCCCAGAAGCCGCCGACGGCACTCGCGAAATATTTACAGAAGCTAGCCCAAGACGGCGAGCTGTAAGACTTGTACCCCAGCGTAGCCGAGGCAGAGTGCGAATGTTTGTGACGCTTCGCTTGAGTGGAACAGAGCCTGCGTTCCCAGAGTTTCCAAACGTTTCTGGAACTGAGCGACCCGTTACTCATTTAAGGCGTAATGAATCCGGGGAACTGGAGGATGTCACTGACACAAGCGCATTACGCTTCGTGCCTGTCGGAGGGGTCACTGCCGCACCCAGAAGAGGAGCATCTCGACGACAGCAGGGACAACGATTCAGATCGGGGGGTGTGGTTTTCCGACCAGATGAAGCGACTCCGAATGAAGTTAGAACCGCCTCTTGGAGCACAGGCGAAGACTCCGATTCTCGCTCAAACTTAACCCATGCCGAGCACCAATTCTTTGAGTGGTTTAAGACTCAAAACCAAGATTTTCGACAACGGGTAGAAAACATCGAAGTCCGAATAGAAAAAAGCCCTTGCAAGTTATGCGTTAGTGATTTGGCAGCCCTTCTCAGCCGATGGGCACCGTCCGCTTCGGTTGCTGTACTAGATTACGAAGAAACTTACCTCACCCTACCCAATGCAACAACCCAGCGATCCTTAGGGCAACTTCGAGGATGGAGAATCACTGGCCCTCAGAGAGGAGAACCGCCACCTTCCGGTGATGAACATAATTTTGTTTTAGATGACAGATAAATCCATGGTTAGCTTTAATCCCTAATTGGATGAGCATTGATACATTGAGCGTAGGCATTTCATCACGGCAAACGTCATGACGGTTACGAAACCTGCATCCCTGACGTTAGATGAGTTTCTGAAACGACCAGAGACCAAACCAGCGAGTGAATATTATTGATGGGGAAGTCTATCAAAAGCCAATGTCAAAGACCCGCCACTCTAAACTTCAGGGCAAATTGATGAATGCCATCATTGAAGTTGCAAAAGCGGGGCAAGTTGCATATGCGTTTCCAGAACTACGCTGTACCTTTGGTGATTGCTACCATTATTCTAGATATCGCTGCTTTCTACTGACAACCCATTCAGCTTGACTAAAATGGAGAGCCTTCGGATGATGTGCTGGCAGCTCTCGACTGGAGCATTGAGATTCTCTCCCCTGAGCAAAGCTCTAACCAGTTGACGGGCAAGGTTTTTGCTCAATCTGCAAGGCAGGAGAATTTCTGGAAAAATATCTCGCTTTATTAAACGAAAAATTTCTTTCAGGCGATCGCCCTTACACTCAGATTACAGATCCTCGTAGAGGGACTTCCATGACGACGTTTCCCGGTGCGCCGCGATTGCTGAAGGGGGCAATTGTAGCGATCGCCTTACCTAATCCAACTCCGCAGGTAATTCCCTTTCAGTACAACCCGGTCACCCTTACCCGGACGCTAGAGGTCAAAGCCGCTGGCGGAGAAGGTAGCACTAGCGAGGCGTTGCGACTGGAGGGAGCACCCACCGAGTCAATCAAGCTTGACCTTGAGTTTGATGCGACCGACAAGCTTGAGTCAGGAGATGCAACTGCGGTTCAGCAGGGCATCTATCCTCAGCTTTCTGCGTTAGAAACCTTAATTTATCCGCCCAGCAGTTTGGTAATTGCCAATCAGGTGTTGCTGTCATTGGGAACCATTCAAATTGCGCCGCCTGAAGCGCCGCTAACACTGTTTGTTTGGGGTGCCAAACGAATTTTGCCAGTGCGCATAACAGAATTTAGCATTACTGAAGAGGCATATGACACGAATCTCAATCCAATTCGAGCAAAGGTGTCGCTGGGACTAAAAGTCTTGAGTTACAATGATTTGAGTGTCACTAATCCAGGCTACCACCTATTTTTATCGCATCAAATTATTAAGGAAACGTCGGCAAGTTTAGGACGCATTAACAATCTGGATGCAGTGGTCGGCAGCAACCTTAATTTTTTGTAAACAAGTCACTATGTTTGACCCCAAAAGCCGCTATTATTTTCTCGAAACAGTAACCCGCGTCATGCCGGATAATCGATCGGTCGCCTATGTTCGTCGTCGGTTTTTGCCTGCCACAGACACTATGCCGACTCTGGTAGAAATAACAGTGACCCAAGGGGATCGTTTAGATCTAATCACAGCACGCACCTTAGGAGACTCAGAACAGTTTTGGCATATCTGCGATGCCAACAACGCGATGAATCCAATTGAGCTAATGGCTGAACCGGGTCGTCGGTTGCGGATAGGGTTGCCGCAAATGTTTTAAGTTCGCGATTTCTGCTTGAAAATCCGTTGGCTCTTGCCACAGTCTGTTGTTGTCTCCCGTCCCTAGCCAAGGTCAGGTATGGTGCTGTTTGGGATTCGCTTGACATTGCTCGCCGGAGCAACCGTTCCGGTGCCGCCGCCGCGCTCGATTACCGAGTCGCTGGCGAGTGTCGAGATTACCCACAGTGACGATGCGCGATCGGGTTTTCAGATTGTGTTTCAGGTGGGGCGCGATCGCACCAATTTTCTTGACTTCCCCATACTGCAAAACTCGCAGCTCAAGCCGTTTTCGCGGGTGATTATTTTGGTCACGATCGGTGTGATTCCCCAAGTGTTGATGGATGGCATTATTACCAACCAGCAGCTCAACCCCAGCAACGAGTCGGGCGGTTCCACCCTGACCCTTACGGGAGAAGACGTCAGCCTGATGATGGATCGACAGGAGCGCAATGTCGAGCATCCGGCGCAGGCTGAAGCCATCATTGCCACCAAAATTATTGGTCAATACGCCCAATACGGTCTGATTCCACTGGTCATCCCGCCGCCGTCGGTAGATGTGCCCACTCCAGTCGAGCGCATCCCCACTCAGCAGGAGACCGACCTGAGCTACCTGCAAACCTTGGCACGTCGGTATAACTATGTGTTTTATGTGTCCCCTGGTCCCGCACCGGGCACCAATCTGGCCTACTGGGGACCGCTGATCCGTCAGGGTGTGCCTCAACCCGCGCTGTCCTATAACTTGGGGTCAAACAGCAACATTGAGTCGCTCAACTTTCAAAACGATGCCCTTAGCCCGACCGGGGTAACGGGGCAGGTGCAGGATCGGTTGACCAATTTGACGCTGCCGATTTTTTCGCTGTCGAGCTTGCTGCCTGCGCTGTCAGGCAACCCACCGGATCTAAGCAACCTGCTTACCGCTGGGCAGCAGGTATTTCGTGCCAACGGGCAAAATGCGGTGCAAGCCTTTGCCCAGGCGCAGGCGCAGGCTGATGCCTCAACCCGCGAGGTGGTGACGGCTGAAGGCGAACTGAATGCCCTACGCTACGGCGGTGTTTTGCAAGCGCGATCGCTGGTTGGGCTGCGTGGCGTTGGGCTGAGCTACAGTGGCAGCTACTACGTTAAAAAAGTGACCCACAACATCACCCACGAGGCTTACAAACAGCGCTTTACCCTGACCCGTGAAGGCTTGGGGGCGGCAGTTCCTTTGGTGCGACCATGACACAATTTTTTGGCAAATATCGCGGCAAAGTCGAAAACAATGTGGATCCGCTGCTGCAAGGGCGGCTCCAGGTCAGCGTCCCTGCGGTGTTTGGCGATGGGCAAAACAGTTGGGCCATGCCCTGCGTCCCCTTTGCTGGCAACGGCGTCGGCTTCTTTATGCTGCCTGCAAACGGGGCAAATATTTGGGTCGAATTTGAGGGTGGCAACCCCGACTATCCGATCTGGGCAGGGTGCTTTTGGGGAACGGGGGAAGCACCTGCCACCCCGGCGGTGGCAGAGATCAAGGTGATTAAAAGCGATGTCGGCTCAATCACGCTCAACGATTTGCCCGGAGTAGGCGGCATCACCATTGAAACGACCAGCGGCATGAAAATTGCCATCACCGCCATGGGTATCGAAGTTTCTAACGGGCAAAGCACGATTCAACTCACGGGGCCGCAGGTGTCGATCAACAACGGCGCGTTGGAGGTGACGTAATGACAGGATTTTTGCTGCACGTCGGCGCGACAGCGATGTGTCCCCATGGGGGGCCAGTGTCGATCATTTCCAGCAATGCCCGGGTGAAGATCAGCGGTCAGCCGGTGGCGACTCTGAGCGATACCTATACCGTAGGTGGGTGCGCGTTTACGGTGCCGGTGCCCAAGCCGCAGCCCTGCGTCACGGTGCAGTGGTTGGTGCCCGCTAGCCGGGTGCGCGTGGGGGGACAACCCGTGATTTTGCAAACCAGCAGCGGTCTGTGCCAAAGTGCAGAGCAAATTCCGCAGGGTCCGCCTAATGTCGTTGTCACCCAGGTCAGGGTTAAGGGGCAGTGATGCAGATTGACTACCCGATTCACATCAGCAGTCAGGGGCGAACGGCTGCAACAAGTCGCGATGACCACATTCGCGACCTGATCGAGCAGGTCTTGTTTACGTCGCCGGGAGAACGGGTCAATCGTCCCGACTTTGGCAGCGGCGTGCTGCAACTAGTGTTTGCGGGTAACAGCGATGAACTGGCCACGGCAACCCAGTTTATGGTACAGGGTGCCTTGCAGCAGTGGCTAGGGGAATTGATTCAGCTAGAGTCCGTCGAGGTATTGAGTCAGGATGCGACCTTACGTATTACAGTGCACTACCTGATTCGTCAAACCCAGGAGCGGCGGGTCGATCGCTTTGATCGGGAGGTGGTCTGAGATGACCGAGCGCTATTTCTGCAAAAGTCTGCGGCGACGGGGTAACGTGCGCGATACACGCAACCCTGATGGCAGCCCCCGGCTCAACGGCATCGACTACCTGGAGGTGCTAAGTAACGATCAAACACTACTGGAGCTACATTTTATTCACCCCGTGCCGCATCTGCTAGCTGGGACACTGGCACTGACGTCAGAGAATTTTGTCATCACAGGGGGAACTCGTGTTCAGGCAATCCGGGTGATGCAGGTAGATGACGTGCCGGAGAATCCTAATGCGCTGCGGCTGACGGTCAGCCAACGAGGCGATTTTTCTACCTATCGGCTGCAACTGGTTACATCTTCGGTGAATGACAGTTTGCCCACCGGGTTTGAGCCGCCATTGGATGGTCAACTCGCAACGCTGGACTTTTCCTTTAAGGTCAACTGCCCCAGCGAATTTGACTGCCCCCAGCCACCTCCCTGCCCGCCAGTAGCTCTGCCTGCCCCGCAGATTGACTATCTAGCTAAGGACTACGCCAGCTTTCGGCAGTTGATGCTCGATCGGCTGGCGGTGACGCTGCCCGACTGGCAGGAGCGCAACCCCGCCGATGTGGGCATTGCACTGGTAGAGGTGCTAGCCTACTCGGCGGATCACCTCAGCTATTACCAGGATGCTGTGGCCACCGAAACCTATCTGGGCACCGCCCGACAGCGCACCTCCGTACGGCGGCATGGGCGACTGTTAGGTTATACCATGCACGAAGGGTGTAATGCCCGCGCCTGGGTGCAGGTGCAGGTGCAACCCGGCATCGTAAATTTACCCCTTGCAGTAGGCACACCTTTTTTAACCAAAGTAGAGGGGAAACAGACGACGCTAGACCCGACCTCACGGGACTATCGCGAGGCTCTAGCGCAAGGGGCGACGGTATTTGAGGCACTGCACGACCAGCGGCTGTTTGCCAGTCACAACGCCATAACCTTCTATACCTGGAGTGATGACAACTGCTGCTTATCGGCGGGAGCCACCCGCGCCACGCTGCTCCATGAGGCTGATAAGCCGCTGCACCTGAGACCCGGCGACGTGCTGGTACTGGAAGAGCGGCTCAGCCCGGAAACGGGTCGCGAAGAAGATGCGGAGTTAAGTCGTCGCCATGCGGTGCGGCTCCAGCAGGTGATGATGCAGGTGAGTGTAACGGCAGTGGCGATCGCTACTCTCCAAAGCCAGGGTGCCTCTGCCGACCTGATCAGTGCGCTGCAAACTATCCAGGATGTCACCTTTGACCATGAGGGCGATCTGCTGCAACGGTTGGAGGATCTGGTTGGCAGTAATTTGGATGAAACATCTGAAACGCAGCTTTTAGCCGTAGTGGAGCCGCAGTTGCGCGACCCGCTGACCGATCAGCTTGTGGTTGAGGTGTCTTGGTATGCCCAGGACGCACCGCCCTTCTCGCTGTGTGTGTCAAAAACTATTGACGGCAACCTGACGGTGGATATGGCGATCACCCGGGGCAATATCGTTCTCACTGACCATGGCCAAACGCGGGTAGATGAACCCCTCGCGCCTTCGCTGGTGCCCCCCGATGTCAACGACCCGGTGCGCTATTGTCCCCGTTTGGCGATCGCTGAAATTACTCATGCCGCCCCCTTTGATGCGCGGGGCGCGTTAACTCAAGCTGCTATCTTCGCAGCGCAGCACGATCCTCGTCAGGCATTGCCAGCTGTGCGCTTGACTAGTGAGGCTAATCAGCAGTGGGAAGCACGATGGGATCTGCTCAACAGCGATCGTTTTGATCGCGGCTTTGTCGTCGAGATGGGGGGCAGTTCCACCCTAGATCGCAGCGGGCGACTGCGGTTTGGCGACAACATCTTTGGCCAGCGTCCGGCCTTGGGCACTCAATTTTTGGCCACCTATCGAGTGGGCAGTGGGCGATCGGGCAACGTTGGGGCAGAGGCGATCGCCCACCTCGTCATCGCTAGCGGCGACGGCATTTTAGCAGTGCGCAACCCGCTGCCCGGAGTGGGGGGCACCGACCCAGAACCGATGCAAACGGTGAAAATGGATGCACCTCAAGCCTTTCGAGTGCAGCAGCGGGCTGTCACCGAGGAGGACTACGCCGAGGTCGCCGCCCGTCACCCGGAGGTGCAAAAGGCTCGCGCCACCCGCCGCTGGACGGGGAGTTGGTACACCTGGTTTCTCACCGTAGACCGTACGGGCGGACTGCCGGTGGATGCGACCTTTGAACAAGACCTGCGGGCGTTTTTAGAACGCTTTCGGCTAGCGGGCTATGATTTGGAGGTCGATGCGCCGAGCTTTGTGCCGCTCGACATCATCTTCAGTGTCTGCGTCAAGGCGGGCTACTACGCCAGCGATGTCAAAGCGGCGCTGCTGGAAACCTTTAGCCGCTACGATTTGCGCGATGGCCGCCGGGGCTTTTTCCATCCAGATAATGTGACTTTTGGCCAGTCGGTGTATCTCAGTCCATTAGTTGCGGCGACGATGCAGGTGCCGGGGGTGCAGTGGGTGGATTTTAGCGATCGCACCAATCCACTACACCGCTTCCAACGCTGGGGACGGGCAGCCAATCACGAGCTAGATAACGGCGAAATTCCCATCGGGCGGCTGGAAATAGCCCGCCTAGACAATGACCCCAACGCTCCAGAAAATGGGCGGATTAATTTTCTCATGGAGGGCGGGCAATGAGCGATCGCGACGCAAACCTACCGCCCTGCGACTGCTGTGAAGGGCTGCCGCCGCCGCCAACCCGTGCCAACCGACCCGGTTTGCCTGAGCTAACCTATCGGCTTGGCACCTACGGCAGCTTTTTTGAACAGCTTTTGGCTGAAGTCAGCCGTTTGCAGTTGACCGATGGTGCGAACCTGCGAGCGCTCAAGACTCGTTCCCCCGACGATACGACGATCGCCCTCCTGGATGCATGGGCGATCGTCGCCGATGTGCTCACCTTTTATCAAGAGCGCATTGCCAACGAAGGCTATTTGCGCACCGCCACCGAACGCCGCTCGGTGCTGGAACTGGCTCGCGCTATCAGCTATGAGCTGAGTCCTGGGGTAACGGCCAATGTCTACCTGTCCTTTACGGTGGAAGATACGCCGCAGTCGCCGCGTCGCGCCACGATTCCCGCAGGCACCCAAATCCAGAGCCTTCCCAGTCAAGATCAACTGCCCCAAACCTTTGAGACGGCGATCGCAATCGAGTCCAAGGCCGAGTGGAACGCCCTGAAACCCCGCCTCACCCAGCCGCAGATCTTGACAATCGACGACGACAAGCTCCATTGGGTGGGGCTAGACGGCAGCCCGATCGAAACCCATCGCCTGATTTTCCAGGGCATCAACACGCGGCTGAAGCCGGGGGACTTGCTGTTGGTCTCCGTGAGGGTCGATGGCGAACTGAGGGTGAAGATCCTGCCGATTAACGTCGTGATGCCAGACCCCGAACGGCAGCAAACCGTGGTCGATCTGGAAAGCGAAATCCTGGAGCCGCCCAACCCCCCCCCGTTTATGGTCATGCCCCTAGACTATGCCACTATGACCGCATTTTCTATACCGTTTACGGCCTCAGCGATTCAGGGCCAGGTGATTAACCAAATTTGGCAGGAATCGGATTTCAGCGCCTTTCTTGGCATCAACCAGTGGGTGGTTTCTGACCTGCTGATTCATCTGGGGACGCTATCGATTCAAACGCCTGCTCCGATTTCCCCCAAGGAAGGGGTGTTTGCCTTTCGCTCGCGGGTCAGCTTTTTTGGCAGCAGCGCTCCGGCATGGACTAGCCTCCCGGTCAATCAACGGTTTGGAGAATACGTTGCGGTCGATGCCACTCCCCCTTCCGAGTGGCAAGTCGGTGCCTACAAAAACGACTGGGATGCTACCGACCGTTGGGAGGTCTGGAAAACCTATCCCGACAATGCCCTCTACTCCTTATCAAACATGCAGGCCGATGTGTATCTGGAACGGGCAATTCCTGAAATCACCCCCAACGGCTGGGTAGTGTTTGAAGAGTCCAGCACCGCGCCGCGCTACACGCCCTACTCGATTCGCACGGTGAGCGAGAAATCTGTGACCGGGTTTTCGCTCAGCACCAAAGCCACCGGGTTAGCCCTGGCTAGACCCGATGGCGCAGATTTGCCCGACGCGGAAAAGACCACCCGCTTTAAGGTGCGCAACACCACGGCTCACGTGCAGAGCGATCGCCTCTTACTCAAAGACTTGCCCATTGAAGACCCGATCGAAGCAGTCAGCGAGATCGTGCTCGATCGGCTGGTATTGGGGTTGCAGATCGGCCAACCCGTTGCCGTTCGCGGCGAGCAGATGGATGTGCTGGGGGTGATTCAGCAGGAAATCGCTTTTCTCAAAGACATCGTTCACGTGGGGGGCTATACCCAGCTCTGGTTTACCGCGCCACTTCAATATTACTACGTGCGCAAAACTGTCACCCTCAACGCCAACGTGGCGCTGGCCACCCACGGCGAAACGGTGATTGAAATCTTGGGCAGCGGCAATTCGGCTCAGGCCAACCAAACCTTTAAGCTGAAAAAGCCGCCCTTGACCTACGTGTCTGCCGATACAGCTAGCGGGAGTGAAAGTACGTTAGATGTACGGGTGAATGGCATTCTCTGGACGGAATCTCGCGCTTTCTACGGGCTACCTCCTACCGCTGAAACCTATGCTGCGCGAATCGAAGACGACGGCACCACTAAGGTGATCTTTGGTGACGGCAAGCAGGTGTCGCGATTGCCGTCGGGGGTTGAAAATATTACTGCCACCTATCGCAGCGGCATTGGGTCGGTGGGCGAGGTGCCTGCCGCTAGCCTCAGCCTGCTGAAAAAGCGCCCCCTCGGCATTCAGGCCGTGACCAATCCCCTTCAAGCCAGCGACGCAGAAAATCCCGAAACCCTGATCAATGCCCGCAGTAATGCGCCCCTGACGGTGCTCACCCTCGACCGCATCGTGTCGCGGCATGACTATGAGGACTTTGCCCGCGCCTTTGCCGGGATTGGCAAAGCTCAGGCGGTGGCGCTGTGGGATGGGCGGATGGAGCGAGTTCATATTACCATCGCAACGGCCAGCGGTTCGCCGCTGCAAGCGACCGACAAGACCTACACCGACCTGAAGGCGGCCATTGAAAATCTGCGCGATCGCGCCCGTCCCTTTCTGCTCGATAGCTTTGACCCGCGCTATTTCAACCTCGTGGCTAAGGTGCGGCTCGACCCGCGTTATCTCGAAGAAACGGTGATAGCTCAGATCAACACCCTGCTAATCGCCGCCTTTGCCTTTGCCCAGCGCGGCTTTGGTCAGGGCGTTAGTGCTGCCGAGGTAGTGACCTATATCCAGCAGGTGGATGGGGTGATTTCTGTGGATTTGAATAATTTCTATGCCGTGGTGAACCCCACTGCAACTGGAACAGCAACCTTGAGCAGCTTTTTGAGCAGCGCGATTGCCCGCTGGGACAAGGTCACCCAGCAGCCCACCAAGGCTCAACTGCTTTTGATTAATCCCGTTGGCATCGATCTGGAGGTGATTCGCGATGAGTAAACCATTGAGCGATCGCCTCTACAATTTGCTGCCCGCTATTTATCGCATCCAGGATGCCAAACCAGAACAGGGGCAAGCCCTGCGGGTGCTGATGGCGCTGATCGAGCGACAGTTTCTTGACCTGGAGGCCGATGTTGATCAGCTCTACGACGACTGGTTTATCGAAACCTGTCAAGAATGGCTGGTGCCCTACATTGGCGATTTGTTGGGGGTGCGTCCCTTACAAAGTATCAATCCCCAGGTTTATAGCCAGCGTGCCTATGTCGCCAATGCCCTGACCTACCGACAGCGCAAGGGCACCGCGACCGTGCTGGAGCAATTGTCGCGCGATGTGACTAACTGGTCCGCTCGCGAGGTGGAGTTTTTTGAGCGGCTGTCTGCTACCCAACATCTGAATCACCTGCGGTTGTTCAACGTTCGCACGCCCGACCTGCGCGACACTAACGCTCTGGAATTGCTGGGTAGCCCCTTTGAAACAGCCAACCATTTTCCTGACGTGCGGCGCATCGCTGGCAGTCGTGGGCGCTACAACATTCCCAATGTGGGGCTGTTTCTGTGGCGGCTCCAGGCGTATCCCCTAACTCAAGCCAGCCCTCGTGCCGTAGCCGATGACCCGACCCAAGGGCTGTACTGGGTCAATCCCCTGGGTCAAGACCAACCCCTGTTTAACGCCCCCAATCCCGAAACTACCATCACGCAATCGGCGAACGAGATCAATGCGCCCGCCCCGCTGCGTCGTCGCCCACTGCACGATGAGGTTGAGGCGATCGCCGCCAGTGAACCGACTCGCACCGCCTACTTTGACCGCACGCCCGTCTTTCAGGTGTTTATGGATGGAGTACCCGTTTCGCCCGCCGATCTCGTGATCTGCAACTTTGGCGATGAACCCGATGGCGGTAGTAGTTGGGTTCGCCCAGTCAACGCAATCACCTCAGGGCGACGGATTGGCATCGACCCTATGCTGGGGCGGTTGGCGATTCCTCAGGCTCAACCGCTACCGGGAACCCTGCATATCAGCTACGCCTACGGCTTTAGCGGCGACATGGGGGGCGGCTCCTACGACCGTCGCGACTCGCTTGATCCAGAGCTGTTGCGACGAGTGAACTGGCAGGTGGGCGTCAGCCGTTCCATTTCTGCGGTGGGCAGCGAGACGATTTTTGCCACCGTTGCAGAGGCGATCGCCGCCTGGAACCTTCAACCACCCGATACAACTGGTGTCATCGTGCTGATGGATAACGAAACCTATGCAACCGAAATCACCCCCGCTGCGCCAATCCGGTTGCCAGAGAACAGTGATCTGTTAATTGTCTCGGCGGATTGGCCGGATGTAACCGTACCCGGTCTGCTAGGCGTGCGCGAACGTCCCTTGCAACAGCTCTCGCCCGTGGGTCGTCGGGCGCATCTGCGGGGCGACCTGTTTGTGCTGGGCAGCGCCCCAACGGAGAGCAACAATCCTGGTCGGCTGATGCTGAATGGGCTGCTAGTGGAAGGTAGGGTCATAGTGCAGCCCGGTCATTTAGGTGAATTGCAGGTGACGCACTGCACCCTGGTACCGCGCAGTGGCGGACTGTGGGTGGAGTCTGCTACCACAGAAGATACTCCCACCAACGGCAGCTTGCAGGTCACGCTTCAGCACAGCATTTCTGGTCCGCTGTACTTGGCTAATACTGTCGCGGGGCTGGCGATCGCCGATAGCCTGGTGGATGCTTCAGAATCAGGTCATCTGCTGCTGTCTCTACCGCTAGGATTTCCCATTGCGGGTGACGTGCTAGTGCAATCAGGAACAGATGCACCCTTTACTCTAACGCTGAACGTCGCCAATCTGGACACCGCCCGCAGCAGCTTGGAAACCGCGCTACAAGCCGTTTTGTCTGAGGCTCAGGTGACACGCTATGGCGATCGTCTGCTAGTTTCAGGACGACCCGGACAGCCCCTCTCCTTTGAAGCAACGGCCACCGACACCACCACCGTCGATCGTCTGGGGCTGGATTTGGCAGCGGCGGCGATCGCCTCCTCTGACTCTAACCAGGCTGCTCCCAGCACCACGATCGAGCGCAGCACGATTTTCGGAACGGTCTATGTACAGGCGTTGCAACTTGCTTCAGAGGCGATCTTCACCGCTCCTGCCCTAGCGCAGCGGCGGCAAATGGGCTGCGTCCGGTTTAGCTATATACCGCCCCAATCCCTCGTGCCTCGACGCTATCGCTGCCAGCCCGAGCTGGAAATTGCAGAGCAACTAGAGCGGGCACAGCAGTCAGGGTCGTTGAGCACAGTGGCAGTGAAGGCAATTCGCGATCGCGTGGCTCGTCAGATCGTGCCCAGCTTTACGACAGTTATCTACGGGGAACCCGCCTACGGTCAGCTCAGCCTGATCTGCCCTGACCAAATCCACATGGGCGCTGAGGATGGCTCCGAGATGGGTGTCTTTAGTTTCCTCAAACAGTCGCAGCGCGAAGCCAACCTGCGCCTCACCCTAGATGAGTACCTGCGCTTTAGTTTAGAGGTCGGAATGTTCTTCGTCACCTAAACACGTCCGGCTCGTTTTAACCCTCATTTTGAAAGGCGTTTTCCATGAAAGGCGATTTTACTCGATACACCTTTAACCCCAAAAAACACTACACCAGCGTGCGCTCGCAGCAGGGACGGGTGCCCCTGGATGCCGAAGCCAACGAAGCGCAGGATATCCAAAACTATCTGGATCAAATCACCCGGCGCGATACGATTGGTCCTTGCGGGGTGCCCAAAGCTGGCGGGGGCTTTGCCATCAGTCTGATAGAGGCAGGCGGTCAGCAGGATTTGGCTATCTCGTCCGGTCGTATCTATGTGGATGGGATCTTGGGGGAACTGGAAACGGGACGAGCGATCGCCACTCAGATTCGGTCGACCACTAGTCTTGCTGTTGCCGCCAATCGGCTAGAGGGCGAATCCCTAGAAGCAGACCAATGGGTCGAACTTTGGTCGCAAGGTGTCGTCCCCCAGCGACTGCGCCTAAGCAGCCTCGCCCCAGAGGCAGGCAGCGACCCGCTCACCTACCTGCTCACTATTACTCCGGCTATCAGCAATCTCGCTGCGCTGACCAATCCCATGCTGCGCCGCATTAGCACCGTCCTGTTTCAGCCCGACTATCCTGATTTTTCCTTTCCCGATCTGCCCCTCGACCAACCCGCCGCGTTGCCCACCGAACCGGGCATCTACCTAGCCTATCTTGACCTGTGGCAGCACCATATCACCGCCCTTGAAGACCCCACTATTCAAGAAATCGCCTTGGGCGGTCCTGATACCACCACCCGTATGAGAACTGTCTGCCAGGTCAAACTTGTGAGAGTCGCGGGGGTTGAGGATGCTCCCCTTGAATGCCGTGACTTTGCAGATTGGATGCCCACCCCCGCCGCCCGGAGTCGCCTTAAGGCTCGCGCTATGCCCGACCCGCTAGCTGAAAGTCCCTGCCTGGTTCCGGCGCGGGCCGGCTACCGCCGCCTGGAGAATCAACTCTATCGCATCGAAATCCATCGGGGCGGCGATGCCAGCACTGCCACCTTCAAATGGTCTCGCGACAATGCTACCCTAGTGACGGAATGGACGGGACCCGACACCGCCAACACCGATGCCCTCAGCGTCATCAGCACTGGATTTGACTCGGTGCGTCGCTTTTCCCCCAACCAGTGGGTTGAAATTACCGACCACACCTACAATTTGCACAACCAGCCGGGACCGTTGATCCAACTGCAAAATGCCGTTGACCAAACGTTAACGCTGCAAGGCAACGCCACCCGCGCTAACTTTCCCCGCACCCCCCAAGTTCGTGCCTGGGATCATCAAGCCACCATCGCTAAGCCCGATGGCGCGCCCGACATTTTCCTAGCGCTGGTAGAGGGAGCGGTCTCCGTCCACGAAGGCGACTGGATTGAGCTGGAGGACGGGGTGCAAATTTTCTTTGAACCGGGCGGCACGTACACCTCCGGTGACTACTGGCTGATACCTGCGCGGGCAATTATCGGTGACGTGATCTGGCTGCGCGACGACAGCGGCGATGCTTTACTGGAGCTGCCTCTGGGCATCACTCACCACTACTGCCGCCTTGCTCTACTGCGCTTGCTATCCGATGGCTGGAGTGAAGAAATCACCGACTGTCGTCCTGTTTTCCCGCCGTTGACCGACTTGAACAACCTTCAAAGCTGCGGCGAGATCGTGGTTCACCCTGAGGATGACCTTCATGCTGTGTTCGATCGCATTCCCGCTGGGGGTAGTGCTAAACTCTGCTTTCACCCCGGCACTTGGGCTCTCACCGCCACCGTCCGGGCAGAAAACAAAGGTCATTTGATCCTGTCGGGGGCAGGGGCGGCAACACAGCTCACCACATCGGTGTTGGATTGCGTGCTGCAATTTACAGACTGCGCCAGCGTCACTGTGCGCGATTTGGCGGTGCGAGGGGGAGCCGCTGGCACTATCCGCGATGGCCTACAGGGAGTCTTGTCCTTCTTAGACTGCGGCTCAGTCACGGTTGAGCAGGTGCAGACCCGCTGTAATGGGTTCCCCAGTCGTCGGGTCTGCGCCATTCAGGTGTGGGCGCGTGAGCAGGTGTTGAGCGATGTGCAGATTGCCCACTGTCGGGTCAGCGTGGGTCATGGACAGACTGGAATTTTGGTGGTGAATGGCGATCGCGTCTCCGTTACCCATAATGCTATTGAGACACCTGAAACCCTGTTTGACATCCCAGCAGCGATCGCTGACCCAGCCCTTGCTGCCGCCGTGGGACGCACCTGGATCAACCGCATTTTAGTGGCACGCGAGTTTACTGATGAATCAATCAATGCCGTGATCAATCGCGGAGATTTTGGCCGAGGTGACCCGATTGAAGCCATCCCAGGAAACCCAGACGCTTTAGGACAGATCCGCGTCGTCGGTCGTATGCCAGAATGGGGCCCCTTCTTCTTTGTGTTTTCGACCGATGTCACCCTGAGTCCCAGAGCTTGGACAGAGTTGCTTCAAGCCAACCCCATTTTGTCATCCGCCAATACGCCAATCCGTGAGGCGGTGGTGGCTACAAAGCTGCGCCAGCTTCGGTCGAGACTGGCGCGACAGTTGTTTGGCAACAGGACCGCAACGGTGACGATTCCCCCCATTCCCGGCATGAGGCGGGTGTTAGATACGTTGGTCGCGAATATTAGCAATGGCAATGCCATGGCGACAGGTGGTCAGGGCATCGTGGTCGCAGGCAACCGCACCCCCCGGTTTGGCGTAGAGGAACGCTTCGCCAACGGGCTGTTTATCATTGATGGCGATCGCGCTCCCACCGTTCACGTTAGCCACAATCAGATCACTGGCTTTGCTCAGGGCATCCACGTTGGTACTAGCGACATCACCAGGCGCCACTACCGTAGCTACCACGTTCAGGTTACGGGCAACACGATTCATCTCAGGGCATTGAGTCTGGCGCAAGAGCGTCACGGAATTTTTGTTGGCAATGCTCATACCGTTAAAGTGCAAGACAATGTAGTTGAAGTGGTGGTTCCAAATGCGTCCGATTGGAGCAATCCACGATTTGAGGAGGGCCGGGTTTCTCCGCCACCTGCCGATGGCATTCATCTAGAAGGCTTCTACGGCCCCTTGCTGCACATCAAACAAAATCACTGCATCGGGGTTACCTGCGGCATCCGCGTCAATGGTCGCAACGCCGGACGCCATGAGACAAGATATAACGTTGTGGTCTCCTGGTCAGTTGTCAACAATGCCTACGCTGGTTTAGGACAAGCACAGACCCTCTCTGCCCTTCCAGACTCTCGATTTTGATTTCAGCAGAACTGATGCACTTTGTGCGAAAAAACATTCAATTGCGTAAGTTCTATTAAAGAAAAGTTTTCAAATGCTTTAAGAATTGTTTGTAAATAGGTAAATCAGGCAAATACTGGCCGATCATTGAAACACGGTTCGTGTGGCTGGTTGCGAGAGCACCTTGTGGCCGCACGAGGGTGTTCGAATCCCCAGGGAGGTTTGCACGTGAGCAAGCCTCCCACTCATATTGGTTGTGTCGCAAGTTTTTTAAAGTGACCAACAAAGGTTGCGCAGGACTTTAGCTTCATATCATCAGGAGAACCAAAGATCTTATACGCCGATCGCCCCTCAACACTCAAGGCAGCTGTGGCGATCGCTATTAGCCGTGAGCCAAGAGTAGGATGACTCAGATACGCCTTAGCTTCTGCGACACTCTTGATTGAATACTTCTGGGACATCAGACTGAACCCTAGCCCATCGAATTGGGGAAAGACGTACCACATCCAGTGCGAGTGCTTGCGACCGCTCTTGACTTCGGCGAGTGCCTGCTCGTAATCGACTTTCTGTTCTTTCACGAAGCGGTTTAAATTATGGGGATCGCCTGCGTTACTGGATTGACTCATACCTTTCCTCACCGTTTGCCATCTCTATTTTGGCCTAGACGGCTTGCCTATCCCATGCGCCTGCTTGTGTTGTTGAGTAGTTGCGAACCCCGCAAGCAATGGATGACTACTCATTGGCGCGATACGCCGTGTTAATTCCCAGCGTGAACAGACACAAATCACGCGAGCGATCGCCCAGGATTTTCTTGATGCGTGAGATCGCCTTCTTATCGCGAATCGGCTCCACCTTAATGGTCGATCCAGCACTGGGATGATTGGGATTTTGGCCCTTGGGAAACGGCATGGCAAGGATAATTGCACTTGATTAAGTTACTGTCATTTTAACTGGAAGACTTAGTGAGTTAGCAG
>Ga0209181_10001856_pt1 | contig 35549 bp, 26 predicted proteins | sample MAT05_FD_187208 | JGI IMG/M metagenome (GOLD analysis project Ga0209181, IMG submission 187208) | Freshwater microbial communities from Lake Fryxell liftoff mats and glacier meltwater in Antarctica - MAT-05 (SPAdes) (version 2) | ecosystem: Environmental > Aquatic > Freshwater > Ice > Liftoff... | reverse complement strand
TTTGTTGGATCAACGTGGCGCCGGACGTTCAACGCCGCATGCTGATTTGGTCGATAACACGACCTGGACATTAGTCGCCGATATCGAACAATTGCGCGAGCATTTGGCGATTGATCGTTGGCAGGTATTTGGCGGCTCTTGGGGTTCCACATTGGCATTAGCTTATGCCGAAAAGTACCCGGAGCGTGTCAGCGAACTTGTGGTGCGCGGGATTTTTTTGCTGCGTCGTTGGGAACTGGAGTGGTTTTATCAGGAAGGTTGTTCGCGTTTGTTTCCCGATGCTTGGGAAAAATATCTGGAACCCATTCCGCAGGTGGAGCGTGGCGATATTATTTCCGCCTATCACCGTCGCCTGACTTCCGAAGATGAAAGCGTCCGTCTGGCCGCCGCGCAAGCTTGGTCAACCTGGGAGGCAGCGACGAGCTTCCTGTTGCAGGACGAAGAATTCATCAACAGCCACGTTGATCCACATTTCGCACTTAGCTTTGCACGCATCGAAAATCATTATTTCGTCAATGGCGGCTTCTTTGAAGTCGAAGGACAACTGCTGCGGGATGCACACAAATTAAAAGGCATTCCTGGCGTAATTGTGCATGGCCGTTACGATGTGGTTTGCCCGATAGCCAATGCCTGGGATTTGCACAAAGCATGGCCGGAAGCAAAATTAATGATTTCGCCCGCCTCAGGTCATTCGGCCTTTGAAGCAGAAAATGCATCGGCCCTGATTGAAGCGACCGACAGTTATCGTTGAGAATTGTAGGGTGGAACCACCAACAGGCGGCAGCCGTTGGTGATTCCACCAACGTTTGCGAAGTTGTTTGACAGACGCTGGATACCGCTACGCGGGATCCACCCTACGTGAATCATTTCACTATCAATCTGCGTGACTTGCGACCGATAGTTGCCGAAGATGTTGTTGCTACTTCTGTGAAAGCACTTTCGCCATCTGCGTTTGAAGAACAGGAATAAGGTCTTTCTCAAACCAAGGGTTGCGCTTTAGCCATAAATTATTACGCGGACTCGGGTGTGGTAACGGTAAGATTTGCGGCCAGTATTTTTGCCAGCTTTGAACAATATTCGTCAGTGACACAATTTCATTCGGTAAGTGATATGCCAGCGCGTATTGACCGATCATGAGTGTGAGCTCGATATTTTTCAATTGGGATAACTAAAGAGTGTCGAATTGTCGTTTCATGTGCTGTGCAGGGCGGCCGCCGAGGGCCGCCCTGACCTTATGCATTCAAGCGTCATGCGGCAAGACGCAGCGCAATCTTCGGAAAATCCACCGGCACATCGAGTGCAATATTGATGTAGTTGGTGAATAGATTCAGCGCCACGTGCGCAATTATTTCGACAATCTCTTCATCATTAAATCCGGCATTGTGTAGTGCTTGAGTATCAGTATCAGAAACTTGCCCACGATTGTTCACGAGCTTCAAGGCAAAACGTAATGCGGCTGCAGTTTTCGGATCAGAAGATTGTCCCAACTGGGCGGCACTCATATCTTCGGCACTCACACCGGCACCCTGGCCTAAAGCCGTATGCGCAGCAAGACAATATTCACATGAATTACTATTCGCGACCGCAATAGCGATTTTTTCGCCGAGCTTGGCACCCAGCACGCCTTTGCCCAAAGCGGCAAACGAGCCCCACATGCTTTTCAAGGCGGCAGGTGAGTTGGCAACGGCTTGGAACATCGCGGGGGTTGCGCCAAAGGCTTGGTGAACTTGATCGAGCAGGGCTTTGCGGTCTGGGGAGGCATCGGCAGCATTGATTAATTGAACGCGGGACATCGGCTTTCCTTGAGATGGGTGGTTGATGTGCATCAGGCACGGAGAGCAGTTTGCCTAATATTGCGGGATCAAATAGTATTAATAGTCCTATTTATTTAACTTTAAGTCCTGAATTGTATGGATCGCTTGGAAGTCCTGTTAAAGCATTTCACTGTCTCTGCCCGGATGTTTCACTCTGGTGCTCTATGTGGCATTAATGATTTCGAACCGCAAAAGGGCTTGGGTCAGCTGCATTTATTGCAAAGCGGCGAGCTGCAAATCGAGCATCACAAAGCATCGATTATTTCGGTCACCGAGCCGAGTTTATTGTTTTATCCGCGGCCACATTTTCATCGTTTTATTTCCGATGAAAAAACTGGCGTGGCCTTAACCTGCGCCCATATTCAATTCAACGGCGGCATCAACAATCCGCTCGTGCAATCGTTGCCAGCATTTTTGCTTTTGCCTTTGTCGGAACTAGACGAGGCAAATGTACTACTCGGAATTTTGTTTCGCGAAGCTTTTAACCAGCGCTGCGGTCGGCAACTAGTCGTTGATCGATTATTCGAAGTGGTGTTGGTGAATATTTTTCGCTGGTTGATGAATCGCGATCATGTGCCCAATGGTTTATTGGCGGGGATGGCGCATCCGCAAATTGCCCGCTCATTAGTAGCTATGCATGCCAATCCGGCGCAGGATTGGTCGCTTGAAAAATTAGCGAAAGAAGCTGGCATGTCGCGTAGTGTCTATGCTTCGAGTTTCAGGAAAATTCTCGATACCACGCCGCTCGAGTATCTGGCGCAATGGCGCTTGAGTCTGGCACAGCAGCGTTTGCAATCAGGGCAATCATTAAAGCAAATTGTTGATGGGCTCGGTTACGGCAGCATGGCCGCATTTTCTCGTGCTTTCAAAATGCGTTGCCAGATGTCGCCACGGGAATGGCGAGCGGCGCAGCAGGCATAATCCGCAAAGCTGTTAATTACTGTCACAAGCAGCTCTTAACCTCGACTTGCCGCTGGCTTGACGGTACTCTGGCGTGAATGAATTTCAGGCAAGTCGACTTATGAAGCTCCAAAGACTTCTCGTTATCCAGATCGGATTTTGGATCGCTATCGTTTGTTCAAACAATGCCACTGCACAGGTTTGCGCGACGCCAGGATTGTTGGGTCCCAATGCAGGTTTGTCTGGCACGCTCAATAGTTACTATCCCGGTACCGGTACCACGGTCAACACGGGAACTACCTCGATTCCGGTCGGCTCGATTGATACCACTTCCGGTGGCGCGAACACGGCGATTGCGACTGGCGATTTATTGATCGTGATGCAAATGCAGGGTGCGCAAATTGATAGTTCCAATAGTGATTGCTACGGCGACGGTGTTGGCACGGCAGGTTGTGCAACGCGACTGGTCACGACGGGCAATTATGCTGGTGGCAATACGGCATCGAATTATCTGGCGGGTAATTGGGAATATTGCACGGCCGTTGGCCCGGTCGCTGCCGGTTCGGTGGCGGTGCGGTGCGCAGGTGGTGCAGGCACCGTAAATGCCTATTCGGCAGCGGCGGCAACGGCCACCAGCGGTGCTTATCGCTACCAAGTGATTCGTGTGCCGCAATACAGTTCTGCAACATTGTCGGGCACTGTTACTGCAGCGACATGGAATGGTTCGACTGGCGGTGTGGCGTCGTTGCAAGTAGCCGGTACCTTAACGATGGGTGGCAATTCGATCGATGCCAGTCGTCGCGGTTTTCGTGGCGGCGGTGTCACTTTCGTGGCGCCTTATGGACCGCCTGTTATCGATGCGGTCAACGGCACGAGTTTTTATCGCGCAGTAGCCGGTGCTATTCCCGGCGGTGAGCGCGAAGGCAATTTCAAGGGCGAAGGTATCGCTGGTACGCCGCGTCTGGTTTATAACGGCGTCGCACAAGTCGATACCGGTATTGATGGTTATCCCAATGGCTCTCGTGGTCGCGGCGCACCGGGCAATGCCGGTGGCGGTGGTCAAAATCAAAATTCGGGCGGTGCCGGTGGCGGTAATGGCGGCCTTGGTGGTAATGGCGGTGGTGGCTGGAATGATGTATCGCGTCCGACTACTTTTCGTGACAGCGGTGGCCATGGTGGTGATGGTGCAACCCGCGCCGGCAATAATTTAAATCTCAGTGTTGATCGGATGATTATGGGCGGTGGTGGTGGTGCCGGTCATGTGGATGGTGGCGGCACGGCTTGCGAGAATGGCGGTTGGGGTGGCAACGGCGGCGGCATCATTATTGTAAAAGCCGGGCAGTTTTCTGGTGCCGGTTCTCTGCTTGCGGACGGCAATAATGGGTTTCGTCCAAATACGGCCGGTGCTTGTACCGATGCAGCAGGCGGTGGTGGTGCAGGCGGCAGCGTTTATGTCGCCAACGACAGCGGCAGTCTTGCAACGCTCACGATTAATGCGCGTGGCGGCAATGGCGTGAATTCCAGTTATGCCGAGCATGGCCCGGGCGGTGGCGGTGGCGGTGGTGCAGTACGTTACACCACGGCAGGCGGTGCCCCGGGAATGACCGTTACCGGCGGCATCGGTGGCTTGGATGCCAACGGTGTGGCACAGGCTGGATTTCCTGCTACACCTCAAGCTTGGTTTTCCGCTGCTGGCGCAAATTCCCTGATTTCCGCTCCAGCAGTACCGCTCGCGAGAACAACACCACCTACGACCAGTTGTTTCCCTAATCTGACGGTAAGCAAAGCAACAACAACGCCAAGTATCATTGCGACAACGGGTGCAACCGCCACTTACAATATTGTGGTCACCAATGCATCCTCTGGTGCAGCGGTGGGTTCATCGATTGTCGATAACGCCTTGCCGACAAACTGGACCGCCAGTGCAGTTAGTAGCGTGACATTTTCGCCGGCCTTATCGGCAACGGTTCTTGGTGGATATGTTGAATCAGCAACGGTCGGTGTACCGGCAGTTGCGAACGCACCAGGTGGTCCGGCAAATCTGCTGGCATTGGCTACCGCGCCTTCATCGACAACCGCACCATTTTTTAGAAATCTAACCATTCCGGGAAATGGCACGGTGACACTGACTTACACCGCCACTATTCCGGATACTGCAGGCATCGGCACCTATCACAATTCAGCCGGTCTCCAATTTCTAGATCCAACACGCACCACCGCCGCTCGGGTTGTGACAGCAACGACAAACAACACAGCAAACCGTTGTTCATCGGTTGGTGCGAGTACCACCGGCTGTTCGGCCAGTGGGAATACCGTTGCAGCAACAGCAAATACCACGTTTGAAGCCGGCGGTGCTGCCGTAGCAGGTAGCCAGTACAACGGTTTGGTCGCTGGAACGACCGGCGAAGACGTTACTTTGCTGCCGGATTTGTCGGTCACGAAAACGGCAAGTGCTGCGAGCCTTATCGTCGGCGGTAGTGGTCAGTCCTACACGATTGTAGGACGCAATAATGGTCGTGCGATTGCCAATCAGGTGTTCAATACCAATCAGGCAACGGATGCTTTAGCAACAGCCCTAGTCGCACCTTCATTAACTATTAGCGATACTTTGCCAACCGGTATTACCGTGAGTTCAGTCACGAGCAGTAACGCAGTGATCTGGACATGCACACCCAATGGCGGCAATACCGCATTCACTTGTGCATCGAGTGCGGCGGTTTATCCATTGGCAGCGGCAACGAATATTGTCACCGTAACCACCAATATTCTGGTCGCAGCAACGGCATGCCCTGGCCCGAACAACAACACGGCCACCATTACTACGCCGGCAGTGGGTGATACCAACGCAGTCAATAATTCGGGCAGTGTTTCGACCACGGCGAACTGCTCGGCGGACCTTACCGTTACCAAAACCGATGGTGTTGTCAGCTTGGCATCAGGTGCATCGACCGTTTATACACTCACTTTTACGAATACTGGGCCTGCGGCAGGCGATGGCGCAATCGTGCGTGATGTGCCTAGCGTTGGCTTAAGTTGTTCTGTAACGAGCTGCACGCCGGGTGGAAGCGCAGTATGCCCTGCTGCGGGCCAATGGCCGAACCTGTTGACCGGTGGCGGTTTAACGATCGCCACTCTGCCAGCTACCAGTAGTGTGAGTTTTGGCTTGACCTGCAATGTGACAGCAACAGGTTTTTAAATGTAGGGTGGGCATTGCCCACCCAGCGGCTTTGGGTTTTAAATAATTTTCAACGAAACCGTTTCGGCCTCGATAGAATTTTCACTCATCTGCGTCGCATGCTCCACCGCCATGCGCAACATGGTCGGCGTGACGTAGTTGCGATGTACGCGGTCAATCACCGCCATGTAGAAACGACCAAATAAATTCGTGCATTGAACCCGCGTGCCGAGCGTGAATTCCACTTGATGCGAATTGATAATCTTGACCCCGATGCAGGAACGGAATTTCAGGTGCTTGTCATCGGCACCCAGAATGACTTGTGAAAAACTATCGTCTGGATTTGTTAGTTGTTCAAGTACCGGAAAGCGATTCGCGAATAGATGCTCGCGTTGCTTTGATAACAAGGAAGATACCGGGCAACCTAGCGCCGATGTTCTCAACCCCATCGGTTTCACCAGCACATTTCTAAACGCCATCATGCGTGAAACACTGGTGGGCGAGTTTTGCAGGAAGCCGTCCAGCAGCGAAGCCAGAAGCGTAGAGGCTTTTTTGTTGCCGACACTCACATCATTCAAGGTCAAACAGAAGGTATCGTCGTGGTGAAATTTCTCATTGCCAAATTGATTCATTAGCAATGAATCGTCAGGTGTTGATTCGAGTTCGACCACGGTAAGCTTGCCGCCGGTTTCGGAGGCAAATCCGGTCGAGCCCAGCCATTTACTCCAGGCCCCGCGTACTGTCCCCATGCCGCCTCGATAACTTAAACAGGCGGCGCTCAAGGCACTCCCCGCCGGTGCATCGAGTGACAATGAAGTGGTAGGAATTTTACTGGAATCAAAGTCATTCCGCGCCAGAATATCCGCCACCTTCTTCGGCAGTAATTGCGTTAGCGAAGGAATGCTGGCTTGGTTGTTGATGACTTGTTGGCGCAAGGATTCCGGTAAGTTGCCGCCAAGCTCATTGGTGTGACAAGACAGTGCGAAAAAAACTGGATGCGGTGAGTTTTCGATCAAGGGGAAAAACTGATGCCAGGTCTCGCCACCGAAACGCACAGTAAACATGCAGTCCGGCGGGATATTGATGAAATGCAAAGCCTTGACGAAGTTATCTGGATCTTTTTCGATTTGTTCCGACGTGGCGCTCGAGAATCGCAATTGTGCGCCACCACTGCCCGACACTGCGGTAAATATGCGATGTCCTGCGTGGCGGTGAAAAGGATGACCTTTGGCGCCGACCGAAAAGGTATACAAGGAAGTGGCATCGCCTTTTTCAAAATCGGTACCGGCAAGTTTTGCCGAAGGCTCGTCGAGTTCATCGATAAAATCGATGTGAGCTTTCTGTCGGGCCGACACGCTTTCAAACAAATGATTGCCTGAGCCATGCCCGAGTTGCGCAATCAATGAAACTTCGACCGGAAGGCCGCCGGATTTCGATGCAATTTTCGCGGACGGAAAGCTGTGGACCACTTTTGTCATCGGTGACACGGAATACCTACCTATTGGGAAGAACCCGAAAAGACGGGTGCTTTCGCTAAAAATAATCCATGTCAATTGTACGCCTTTATAATGGGTGGCATCTTAGGGGCGCTGCTTGCTGCGCCCAGAGGCTGTCGCAATGTTCGGGCGCAGCAAGCAGCGCCCCTTCGAGGATATCAAGGCCCACGCTACGATTGTTTTGCCTTCGCGAATGCTGCGGCCAAAGCGTTGTTGGGTGCAGGCTGAGTGACGTTTTCACGCAGCTTTTTAGTGGGCGGAGAGAATTTGTTGGATGAAGGTCCGCGTGCTTCGGTTTTGCTAGGCTGATTCGTATTTGAGGTGTCGATCGGATCACTTAGGCGACAAGTCAATGCAATACGTTTGCGTTGAATATCGACTTCTACCACTCTGACTTTAATGACATCGCCCGCCTTGACGACTTCACGCGGGTCTTTGACGAATTTATCCGCCAAGGCCGAAATATGAACCAAACCGTCTTGATGCACACCGATATCGACAAACGCACCGAAGGCGGCCACATTGCTGACGACACCTTCGAGAATCATTCCGACTTTCAAGTCTTTCAATTCTTCGATGCCTTCAGCAAAACTGGCGGCCTTGAATTCTGGGCGTGGATCGCGTCCGGGCTTTTCGAGTTCCTTCAAAATATCGCGTACGGTCGGCACGCCGAATTTTTCATCGGTGTAATTTTCCGGTTTCAGGTTTCGCAGAAATGCACTGTCGCCCATCACGCTTTTAATCTCGCGGCCGCAATCTTTCAAAATGCGCTCGACGACGGGATAAGCTTCGGGATGTACCGAAGAAGCATCTAATGCATTTTTTCCGTCGGCGATGCGAAGAAAACCGGCGCATTGTTCAAATGTTTTTTCGCCAAGTCGCGATACTTTCAGCAAGGCCTGGCGTGAGGTGAAAGGCCCATGTTGGTCACGATGTGAAACAATATTTTCCGCCACCACGGTACTTAGGCCCGATACACGTGCAAGCAACGCGGACGACGCCATGTTGACGTGTACGCCGACTGCATTCACGCAGTCTTCGACTTTGCTGTCGAGTGCGCGTGCAAGGCGATAAGGATTGACATCATGCTGATATTGGCCGACACCAATTGCTTTGGGTTCAATTTTCACCAACTCGGCAAGCGGATCTTGCAAGCGGCGCGCAATGGAAACTGCACCGCGAATACTCACATCCAGATCAGGGAACTCTTTTGCCGCCAATTCCGAAGCCGAATAAACCGAAGCACCGGCTTCACTGACCACAATTTTCTGCATTTTCAAATGCGGGTTTTGCTTGATTAAATCACCGGCGAGTTTGTCGGTCTCACGCGATGCCGTACCATTACCGATAGCAATAAGTTCGACCGCGTGTTTTTCGCAAAGCAGCTTCAAGCTATGCAATGACGCGTCCCATTGTCTGCGAGGTTCATGTGGATAAAGCGTGTCGTGCGCAACGAATTTCCCGGTTTTATCGACGACCGCGACTTTCACGCCGGTACGAATTCCCGGGTCAAGCCCAAGCACCGTGCGGGCGCCGGCGGGCGCTGCTAGCATCAGGTCTTTCAGATTATCCCCGAAAATATTGATGGCTTCGGCTTCCGCTTTCTCGGTTGCCTGCCCGAATAAGTCCAGCATCAAGTGCAAATGTATTTTTGCACGCCAGGTCAGGCGGCAGGCATCCAATAACCAGCGATCGGCCGGACGCTCCAGATTTTCAATACCGGAAATTTTCGCCACTCGACCGGTGGCATAAAGGTTACCCGCTTCAATGTCGGCGCCGGGGTCGAGATCGAGAAATAAAATTTCTTCGCGACGCGCGCGCAATAACGCCAATAAACGATGCGATGGGATATTGGCCAGTAATTCCTTGTGGTCAAAATAATCGCGATATTTTTCACCGGCAAGTTCTTTTCCTTCGGCGACCTTAGCGCGAACAATGCCGACATCGTTCATCCACTGCCTTAGCTCGCCAACCAAGGTCGCGTCCTCGCCCCAGCGTTCCATCAAAATCGCACGCGCACCCTCTAGTGCTGCTTTCGTATCGTTGATATTGTTTTCAGCATTGAGAAATTGCGTGGCAAATTCTTCCGGCACAAGTAGGGGGTTATTTAATAATCCATCTGCAAGCGGTTCTAATCCGGCTTCGCGTGCAATTTGTGCCTTGGTGCGGCGCTTGGGCTTGTAGGGTAAATACAAATCTTCCAGACGCGCCTTGTTGTCGGCCGCATTAATCTCACTGCGCAATTCGTCGCTGAGTTTCCCTTGCTCTTGAATGCTGGCAAGAATCGCTGCCCGACGCTCTTCAAGCTCGCGCAGATAATACAGGCGGGTTTCCAGATTGCGTAGTTGGGTGTCATCCAGACCTTCGGTCACTTCTTTGCGATAACGGGCAATAAATGGCACGGTCGCGCCTTCATCGAGAAGACCAATGGCAGCAATGACTTGATAGTTTTTCGCCTTGATTTCTTCGGCAATGATGTGGGCAATTTTATTGTTTAGCATGGTTTAATTGTTTTGATAGTTAGTTTCAATAATGATTTACCTAGGGCGGCTCCCGCCTTCACGCGGTGTCCACCGAAACCACATCGCATGTAGCGGCATATGGCCTAGCATTTTTTGGGAATTTAAAAGTTTCGCAATCGTAAGCACCATCGCAATCTGTGGTGGAATCAGCAACGGCGTGCCGCCTGTTGCTGGTTCCACCCTACGCGGGGGTGCCGTCTGGATTTTTATCGAGTAGCCAGAGGCCTGCCCATAATTTTGGATCGAGCGAATAGCCTTCGGCCATTTTTTGTGTGAGCCAGCGTGGTGCATCTTTCACTGGGACTTCATGCACGATGATATTTTCGCTTTCGTCGCCACCACCGGCATTAATTCGGGTCAGGTTGCGGGCACGCGCGAAAGCAATCACCTCATTACTCATTCCTGCCGAGCTCGGGCCAATAATCAGCAGTTTTACTTCATCGCATTGCCATCCGGTTTCTTCGAGTAATTCGCGTTTAGCGGCGGCTTCAATGGTGTCGTGTTCATCCAAGTCGCCCACTAAACCGGCAGGCATTTCGATGGTCTTGCAATTCATCGGCACCCGGAATTGTTCGACGAACAATAATTTTTCATCCGGTGTTACTGCTATCACGATCACGGCCGAACCGGCATTGGTGCGTTCGGCGTATTCCCAGTTATCGCGTTTTTTTAAACGCAAATAATGGCCTTCATAAAGGGTCTCGGTTTTGTCCATGCGTTATTGTAACGGCAATTCGAGTAATCGACGACGCGTCATCGGGCCGAAGCGTAATTTTTCACAAAGTGGAATCAACAAATCACGTTGAACACTTCGCCGTGTCGCCAATGCAAAATCTTCGGTCAAAGGCACATCGCAAATAACCGTGGCAAGCTGGCGTGACAGCAGCGCGATCTCGCGATGTTCTTTCAGACGTCCGGCATGTTGCGCACTGCCGCGAATGCGTAAGAAGGGAATCTCTGCGAGGCGTTCGAGCAATGCATCAAGACTGCCGAAATGTCCGAGCAAAGTCGCGGCTGTTTTGGGGCCGATGCCGGGAACGCCGGGGATATTATCGACAGCGTCACCGGTGAGCCCGAGAAAATCGGCAATTTGATGCGCATGCACGCCATAGCGTGCTTTGACGCCTTCACAATGCCAGCGGTCATTGCGGGTGAAATCCCATTGCGAGTCGCCGGTGTCGAGCAATTGTGAAAGGTCCTTATCGGCAGAAATAATCGTAATGTTTTGACCGGCGTTGCGGCATAATTTGGCTGCGGTGCCGATTAAATCATCGGCTTCATAGCGACCATTCACCAGCACGGGAAAACCCAGTGCGTTGCAAACTTCCTGGCAGTAGGCAAATTGGCGTTTCAACTCTTCCGGTGCCGGATCGCGATTGGCTTTATAGGCAGGGTACAGCTCGTTTCTATAATTACTTTCAAGGGAAGCATCAAAAGCAAACGCACAGCGTTGCGGTTTTACTTTTTCGACAAAATCCAGCACAAAACGGGTGAAGCCATGCACGGCATTGACCGGGTGCCCATCAACATCCTCAAACTCCGGCGGCATCGAATGCCAGGCGCGGAAAATATACAGGCTTGAATCAATTAAATACGTTGTATTCGAGCTCACAGACTTAAGTCGCTCAATAAATCTTCCAATTTGGGTCGCAGGCGTTCGGGTGCCGGCTCAGTGACATTGCCGATGTGAATAAAGCCAAGAATGGTTTCGTTTTCGACAAGGCCAAGTTTTTTTGTAATTAGCGAATCATAGGCTGCCCAGCCAGTTAACCATTGCGCTCCATAACCCAGTGCGTGTGCAGCTTGCAGCAAAGCAAAACACACCGCGCCGCCACTCAGCATTTGTTCTTGCTCGGGCACCTTGTGATTGTGCGTTATCCGCGCAATTACGGTGATGATGAGTGGGGCAAATGAAAACCTTGCCCGATCTTTTTCAATTACTGCGCGTGGTGCATTGGCATTAAGTTCAAGGGCGCGTGTGGCAAGTAAGTCGCCTAAAACAAGACGACTATCTCCCTGGATTTTCAGGAAACGCCAAGGCACCAACTTGCCGTGATCGGGAACTCTTAGCGCAGATCCCAGCATTTGCCGTATTTCTTCCGCATTGGGGCCAGGGCCATGCAGGGTGCGTGAAGGCGAAGAACGCCGCTGATCGAGCATTTTTATGAGATTCATGTAACAAATATTAACATTCAAAGGAGAGGTACGAAAAAGTGAGAGCTTGTTCACAGATTATATTCCGTTGAACGCATACTTTATTTATGCCGAGAACTCTATCCCCCCATGAGTTTCCCCTGAGAGTAGTTATGAGCCAGAATGAATTCCATGCGCAGGGTCAAAGGTCATTTCAGAATGACCCAGAACTGTTCAACACTTTACGCAAACATACTATCAGTCATCTAACGATGGTGCTGGGACGGGTGTTGGGTAAAGCGGATGACTGGTTATTCGATCTTGCCCAGAAAGAAGAAGTGTTGATCGGTTCGCCGCATATGGATTCCATGCGCAAATTACGTATGGCGCGCACACCACTCGAAAATGGTTTCAAACGTCATTTTGATTCCAGCTTTGAATCCATGCGTCATGGCATTCAACAAGAACTCAATACCGGCCGGGTGATGAGCTTGGTGGCCGATGACGAACTCGAAGTGCAGCTCGCATCCGAATTTGTGGTTGAAGCGGTCGTCAATGCACACGGCCCTGCACTCAACGTGATTGCTCAGCGTTTTGCCGCCATTGTCGGTGTCCAGCAACTTGAGCCAAGTTTGAATCCCTTAAGCGCTGCCAACCTTGCCAATTCAATTTATGTCGCACAACGTGATGTGCAATTGCCGCCTAGCGTTCGCGTGGTTTTATACAAATACTTTGAACGTGAATTAGTCCAGAGTCTTGGCAGTTTGTTAACTGAATTAAATGCCCGTATGTCGGCTGCCGGCATTCGTTCTGAATTGGGCAATCCACGCCCGGTGGATGCCGCGCCAGAACCTGCACCGGCGCCTGTTGCACAAGGTGCTGCGCAAGGCAATTCCGACGACAAACAAATGTTCGACGCCTTGTGCACGATGTTGCATGCCTTCCGCCCGCAAATGAAGGGTGGTGGTAATGCCAATGCCATGATGGGCGGCACGAGTGGCGGTGTTGGCGCTGGTATAGCTGGCGCAGCTTATTCGAGTGCCCAAGGTTTTTCTGGCGCGGGTAAAAGCTCCAACGAGCGCCCAATGGCAATGGCGGAAATGGTGTCGGTACTCTCGCTGTTACAAAGACAGGTTCCTCAAGCCGTGCAAGCGGCCATGATGGATCCCAAAGTGTCGCTGGCGCATGATCTGAAAAAAGAAATGCTGCGCAGCGCGAAAAATATCGGCTTGCCAATGGATCAAATTCGTTTGAGCCAGGATGACGAAGACGCTGTTGATCTAGTAGGCATGTTGTTTGATGTGCTGTTTGATGAACGCGATTTTGAACAACTCGCGCGTGGGCTGATGTCGCGCTTGGTGGTGCCTTATGTCAAAGCTGCCGTGATCGATCGCCGCATGTTCATGAATAAAGGCCATCCGGCGCGCCGCTTGTTGAATTCACTCGCTGAAGCAGTGGAAGGCAATAAAGGCGAAGGTCCACAAGAACGCGAGTTACTGCAAAAAGCAGAAAATACCGTTGACACTCTGGTTGCCGATTTCAATGAAGACATGGCGATTTTTGAAACGCTGGAGCAGGAACTGCGCAGCTTTCTCGATCAGCATCGCCGTCGCATGGAACTGGCAGAGCGTCGTGCTACCGAAGCACAGCGTGGTCAGGAGCGCCTGGAACAAGCCCGCACTTTAGCGTCGGCAGAATTGGCAAAACGGGTTTCAGGTTTGAATTTACCGGCAGCGGTCAATGATTTTTTCAGTCGCTGCTGGGCACATCACTTGTCGATGATTGCTTTGCGCGAAGGTCCCGATAGCCAACCTTGGAACGCGGCCCTTGGCGTTGCCGATGCCTTACTCGAATTACTGCCAAATGCCGAGCATCCCAATCGTCATGCCATTGCGCCTTCGATGATCAATATGCGTGAACCGCTTGAAACTGTACTGGCAAGTTCGGGTATTACCGGAGAATCGGCATTACAGACCATTCGTGGTCTGCAAGTGAGCATGGAGTCGATGGTACAACAACCTGCCACCGTTCAAATTACCGCAGCGCCTGTTTTAGAAGAACGCAAACCTTTGCTTTCGGTAGTGTCCAACAAGGATGCCCTGGATTACCACGCCGAAGATATTCCGGTACTTCGTAATCTGGTGGTTGGCATGTGGGTACATTTGGCCGCCGATGACGACAAGTTACATCCGGCAAAACTGTCCTGGATAAGCCCGATATCATCACGTTTGATGTTCGTGAATCGTCGTGGCGTACGCGTATTAGTGGCTTCGCTCGAAGAGCTGGCGGCCATGAAAAAACAGGGCAAGCTTATAGTGCGCGAGCAGGAAAATCTGTTCGATCAAGCTATGCAAAGCGTCATGGGCCGTCTGAAGACCGAAGCCCAATGACAGTGAGACCTTAAATCCGGTAGCATCACCCAGTCGCCCTGCTAACGAGCGGGGCATTGTCTCGGGGAAGATACGCATGTCGGTCACAATCGTTTTTGTTAAAGAAACTGCTGGCGGTGAACGCCGCGCGGCTTTATCGCCTGAAACCTGCAAAAAACTACTCGCATTAAAAACAAAAATCGTGATTGAACGTGGTGCAGGATTGACGGCGCATTTCACCGACGACAGTTACATTGGTGCAGAAATTTCCGATAAACGCGATGAAATATTGGCCGCTGCAGACATTCTTATCTGTGTGCAAACACCACCCAATTCAGATCTGGCAAAATTAAAATCAGGCGCCGTAGTCATGGGTTTACTGGCTCCGCATGCCGACCCGGCTCGCGTGCAAAGTTTTATTGATAAAAAAATCAGCGCGTTTCCCTTGGAGAAACTGCCGCGCACCACGCGTGCTCAGGCGATGGATGTGTTGTCGTCACAAGCCGGCATGGCCGGTTACAAAGCGGTATTAATGGCCGCGCAATTGGCGCCGCGTTTCTTCCCGATGCTGACCACTGCGGCCGGTACCATTCGGCCTTCAAAAGTATTGATCGTCGGTGCCGGTGTTGCTGGTTTACAGGCGATTGCGACGGCACGTCGTCTTGGCGCGCAAGTCGAGGGTTTCGATGTACGGCCTGAAACCCGCGAACAAATTGAATCACTCGGCGGAAAGTTTCTGGATCTCGGCGTTTCTGCTACGGGCGAGGGCGGTTATGCCCGTGCCTTGACCGATGAAGAGCGTGCCGAGCAGCAACGCCGATTGGGCGAGCATCTGAAAAATGTCGATGTGATCGTGACTACTGCAGCAATCCCGGGCCGTCCAGCCCCGAAAATTATTACTGCGGCAATGGTAAGCAATCTAAAGCCCGGTAGCGTGATTGTGGATCTCGCAGCAGAAACCGGCGGCAACTGCGAATTGACCAAACCCGGTGAAAATTATGAAACCAATGGTGTGTTAATTTCCGGCCCATTGAATCTCCCGAGTCAGGGCGCGATGCATGCCAGTGAAATGTACGCACGTAACGTATTCAATTTTTTATCATTGATGATTGATAAAGAAGGCGCATTCAAACTCGATTGGGATGACGAGCTGATTGCCAAAACATGCTTGACGCATGATGGTGTGAATAAATCCTGATGGTGGGTGGGCACCGCCCACCTCACATATTGATTAAACATCAACACGGTGGGTGATGCCTACCCTACAATTTAGGTTCCGGAGCAATACCTGGCCCGCCATCTTCGAGCCATTGGGTACGTTGTTGTGGTGTCAGAGTGGTCCAGAAACGGCGCAGACGCTTTTGTTCTTCTGGCGGTAGTGTGCGCACGTAACGCATGCTTTCACGCATATTCTGCCGTTGTTTCGGTGTCATTTCCTGAAAATTCTGTGCGCCTTCGCGTAGCGCTTCACGTTTTTTCGGCGGCAGGCTTTTCCAGCGCTCATAGCGTTCCAGAATTTGTACGCGTCGCGATGCCGGCATCGAATCCCAGCGTTGGGAAAAATTTTGCAGAGCTTTCTGCTGTTCGGCACTCAGCTGTTTCCAGCTGGGTACGCTGACACCTTGCGGCACCGAGGATTGTTGTGCGAACGCAGCACTGGCGAACAGGCATAAAGCAAAAATAATAGTGCGCAACATTACAAGCTACCTTGCAGGTGGGATGAAACTTCAACCGGCGCGTCTGCTAGCCATGTCAGCATGTCGGCATCGGCGTCGTCTTCGGCGGAAATATAAAGGGACTCTTGTTCATTGATGGCTTTATCGGCCTGCATCTGGGGTACAAATACCGCAACACCCAAGGCAAGGGCGAATGCCGCCGATACCGGCAGCAAGAATGCCCTGAATCGATTCGGTGTCTGTTGCGATAAAGTATCGCGACGCATCAAACGAAGACGATTGGCGGTGGCCACATCAAGGGTGGCGACCGAGTGTTCAAACAAGACGCGGGATTTTGTGGCTATTTCATCGTGACTGTTCATTGCCAGTCCTCCAGGTGAATTCTAAGTGCGCTCATCGCACGTGATAAATGGGTTTTGACCGAGCCATCGGAACAGCCCATGGCCGCGGCTGTTTCCAAAACACTCAAGCCTTGTAGTTCTCGCAATAAAAAACATTCGCGCTGGCGTGCAGGTAAAGCACGAACGGCTTTGCCCAATGCATTCCACGAGCTGTCATCGGTTAAACGGCGCAATGGATCTTCATTGTGATCGGGCAGTGCCTCGATCGGGTCTTCGTCTTTCTCGTCGGATTTGCCGAACAATTGCATGACGCGTTTCTTGACGGCATTGCGACGATGTTTATCGGTTAGCTGACGACGCAAAATGCTCCAGAACAGCGGTGACCATTCGGCAGCCGGTTTGTCGCGATATTGCAGCAGCTTGATCATGGTGTCCTGCACGACATCCATCGCATCTTCGCGATGACTGAGCGCAAGTTCGGCCATACGAAAGGCACGGCGTTCCACGCCAGCCAGAAACTCATCCAGCGTGGCAGGCAGACGAATCGCCACTTCTTCAGCAGCGACTTCGTTCGAGCCATTTTGCCCGAATATCATTTTAGTGTTGATGGCGACGGTCAAAGCGGTTCTCGCGGCGTTGACCTATGCGGTCGTATTTTGCATCAATACGATCACCACGGCGATCAAGCTTGTTGGCGCGGTGTTCGTGGCCGAGTGCATTCTGGCGTGCTGCCCGTACATCAAGTTGAGCATCAATCACGTCGCCACGATGATCCCAGCGGCGTTCCATTCGGTCGCCATGGTCAGCGGCCTGAGACAGGCTAGAAAGCAGAGCAAGCGGAATAGAGAGCCAAAGCATAGATTTCATAGTGCCGGTTCCTTATCTTGGGGGCAACGGTAAAAACGCCCGAGCACTTAAATCGTTGACCTATTGCCCAGAGTATTCAGCTACCGGTTATGATTAGGCAGACACTACGGGGAGTTGCATCAAATGGATGGTTTTTTAGCGCTTTACGTCTTCATGCTGGCCGCATTCACCGGTTATGAAATTATTGGCCGAGTACCGGTAATTCTGCATACGCCTTTGATGTCGGGCTCCAACTTCGTCCATGGCATTGTGGTGGTTGGCGCGATGGTGGTGCTGGGGCACGCTGATACCACTTTCGAGAAAGTGATCGGCTTTATCGCCGTTTTGATGGGCGCTGGCAATGCTGCTGGTGGTTATGTGGTGACCGAGCGCATGCTGGAAATGTTCAAGTCCAGCAAAAAGCCGGGAGCAGAAAAATGATCGAGTCATTTCTGCCTGTCTTCGTAAAAGCCTGCTACATGGCGGCCGCCTTGCTGTTTATTCTCGGCATTAAACGTATGGCCTCTCCGGTGACCGCCCGCAGCGGTATTCAGTGGGCCGGTGTCGGCATGCTGCTAGCCACCTTTGCGACTTTTTTAACGCCCGGTTTGCATAATCTTGCCTTGATATTTATTGCGCTTGCGTTAGGCACTGCCGTGGCTTGGACCTCCGGTAAAAAAGTTGCCATGACCGACATGCCGCAAATGGTGGCTTTGTATAACGGTTTGGGCGGTGGTTCGGCCGCTGCGATTGGCTTTGTCGAATTAATGAAATTTTCCAGTGGCAAAACCGAAACGCCATCGCAAACGACTTTGGTGTTGGCCGTCGTCGGTGGCTTGATCGGTTCCATTTCGCTGACCGGTTCGATCATTGCGTGGGCAAAACTTGATGGCCGCTTGGACAGAAGATTTACTTTTCCCGGCCAGCAATGGTTTAACGGCTTGGTATTTTTAGCTGCGGTATTGCTGGGTATTTTTGTGGTGTTTACCTTGCAGCAACCGGCCATCATTGGGTTCTTCGTGGCAGCGTTGGTATTTGGCGTGTTGATGACACTGCCAATCGGCGGTGCTGATATGCCGGTGGTTATCTCGCTGTTTAACGCACTGACCGGATTGGCCGTGGCTTTTGAAGGTTATGTACTTGGCATTGAAGCCCTGATTATTGCCGGCATGGTGGTCGGCGCAGCCGGTACCATGTTGACGCAGCTGATGGCCAAAGCGATGAACCGGCCGATTAGTGGCGTGTTGTTCAGCAATTTCGGTGCAAGTGGCGAACAGCAAGCCATTGATGGCGCTCAAAAACCGATTGAAGCGGGCGACGTTGCTGCCATGATGGCCTATGCCGAACGCGTCGTGATTGTGCCTGGCTACGGCTTGGCTGTGGCACAGGCGCAGCACAAAGTCTGGGAACTTACGCAGCAATTAATGAAACGCGGCGTCAAAGTAAAGTTTGCCATTCATCCAGTCGCTGGCCGTATGCCCGGCCACATGAATGTCTTGCTGGCAGAGGCAGGCGTGCCATATGACTTGATTGCCGACATGGATGACATTAATCCTGAATTTCCGAATACCGATGTAAGTTTGGTGATTGGTGCTAACGATGTGGTGAATCCCGTGGCAAAAACCGATCCAGCCTCGCCGATTTACGGCATGCCGATTCTGGATGTATCGCTATCGAAAAATACGATTGTCATCAAGCGCGGTAAAGGTACCGGCTTTGCGGGTATCGAAAACGCCCTGTTCTACCAAGACAATACCCGCATGTTGTACGGCGACGGTGCCGCCGCCATCGCGGAATTAATTTCGGAATTGAAAGCCATTGATGGCGGGCATTGATTGATGCCATTGAGACTTCTTAGGAGCGCCGTTGGCCTGCCCAGCGGCCCTCCTACGATGAAATTATTTTGAGCTACGCACGCCAAAAAACCAAACCAAAATAATAGAAAGCGGTAGATAAATTAAATCCATTGGTATCACTCGCAGTCGAGTGAATTCCCATGCCAGTACTGGGCCGATTTGTTGCGCCGCCTCAACTGGCCATAATCCCATCACTAATCCGAAAGCATTCGCAGCAATGAGCCATTGGCTGGCAATGACGATAATGCTGGTACCTGCCAGAATGCCGACAAAACGGGGCCAGCCTGCGCTGACGCCAGTAAGACGAAGCATTAAGGTGAGATCTAAAGTGGCAAGCACGGTCATCCATAAGCAGGCTGAATCGAGCCATACGCTGACGCTTAGCCAGATACCGATCATTCCGAGAATGCCTAAACACCAAGCCAGGCAAGGCCATAGCCATGACTTACAAGATTTTTCTGACAAAACGGCGTCCTAACTTCAACAAGCGTTAAAATAGCCCATCTTCAAGTATTCCGATAGGAAACCCGTGAGTTATTCCAGAACCAGTGAGCCAGTAAAGTTTGAACGCGATTGTGCGGCGGTACTTGTGCCGCAGGGTGACAAAGTCACTTTGCCAGCGGGGAGTGTTGGCTATATCACGCAGGCACTCGGTGGATCATTTACCGTTTTTGTCGAAGGAAATTTATTTCGCATTGCCGGTGAAGACGCCGACGCACTGGGCAAAGACCCACCGATTGCATTGCAGTTGGAGGACAACGCGGACGACGACGCGGTCGAAGTATTGGTATGGAAACAATTGCGGACCTGTTTTGATCCGGAAATTCCGATCAATGTAGTTGAGTTGGGCCTTGTTTATGATTGCGATATCGAGCGCCTGGAAGACGGCTCGCGAAAAGTGAATATCAAAATGACCCTGACCGCTCCGGCTTGCGGTATGGGGGATATTCTGGTCGAAGATGTGCGCACTAAAGTAGAGCGGGTGCCAACGGTGTCCGAAGCGGATGTCGATCTGGTATTTGATCCGCCATGGAATCAAAGCATGATGTCGGACGCTGCTCGTCTTGAAACCGGTATGTTATAAAGCCGCGATAGCCATTGGGGGAGGAACGCAATGAAAAAGCTCTGGGTGCCATTATGTCTCGTGCTGGGTTTTGCAATGCTGGCTTACAGCCTTTATTTCTGGGGTGGCATTGCCAGTACGCCGGAAATAGGTGTCATTGTTCGCGAGCGGGCATCTACCTTTAGCTTCATCGCCTGGTCTTATGTCAGTGCCGGCTTTGGTATTTTGAATATGCTCGGCTGGCAAGAAGCGGCCAGTCAGTTTGCTAGTCAACAGATTGGCGACGTGCTGGTTACACTGCAAGCCAGCCCATTAACGGCGCTTGATGATTTATTTAAAGCCCTGCCATGGTACTGCCGCGTGTCTTATTACGGTGGTCCTTTATTAATTCTGCTGGGCGCATTTGCGCATTCGCGTAAACCGAAGTCATTCAAGACCTTCGGAAGCAAGTGATTTGTTGGCCTAGACAAGACAATTATCATTTTGCGTCAAGTAAATTCAACAATCTTGACAGTATTTTTCGTTTGTTGCGATGCAGCGTGACCTGTGAACTGGGTCACGTTAGGTTCTGTTCCGTGTGATGAAACTGTGAAATTCATCCCACCGTTCGGGCACGAAAGCTCATACCAAACTCTCAGTGAACCTATTCTTTGCTGAAAGTTTGAGTATCGGGTGGGTGAGGGCAATCCGGGCGTAGTTTAGATAAAACATTTCCGCGTAAGCGGTTTTTTTACTTCTATTTCCGGGGACATCGCCACATGAAATCCAATCGCCATCGCGCGACGAGCGTTATTGCTCTCTCGCCATTACTCCTTGCATTCGCTGCTGTATCGGCCAATGCCGCAACACGCGTAGATCTGCAAAAACAAAACGTTGCACAACTCAATACGCAATATCAGACTGCCAGTGCCAAAGCCGGTGGGGTCGCTAAAATAGCGAAAGAACGCCACGCTGAATTGCTCAGCATGGACGCCAATTCGAAACTCGAAGTATTGACGAGTGCGACCGATAAAGATGGCACCCGCCATTATCGCTATCAACAAACTTTCCGTGGTGTTCCAGTTTGGGGCGAGCAAGTGATTGTTAGCGAAACCAAAGCTGGCGCAGTCAAGAATATGTTTGGGCAACGCGTGAGTGGACTAGAGGCTGATTTGGTTGCCGGTGCTCCCGTAATGGCCAAAGCTCGCGCGCTGGGTCTTGCAAAAAATCTCCGCCTTGGCAATCGTCTGTCTTCCATGATCTCGCAACGTGAAGACACCCGCCAAATGATCTACATCGGTGACGACAATAAAGCCCGCATGGTTTATGTCGTTTCCTTCTTCGCCGATCGCCCGGGTGGCGGCGCGCCGACCCGTCCAACCGTTATTCTTGATGCAAAGACCGGTAGAGTCTTGAAGCAATGGGAAGGCTTGACTCATGCATTAGTGGGTACCGGTCCTGGCGGTAACGCAAAAACCGGTCAGTATGAATACGGCACAAACTTTGGTTATATGGATGTCACCCAAAGCGGCACCACATGCACGATGAATAACGCCAATGTCAAAACCGTCAATTTGAACGGTGCGACTTCGGGTTCAACTGCATTCTCCTACACCTGCCCACGCAATACCGTAAAAGCCATCAATGGTGCTTACGCGCCACTCAACGACGCGCATTATTTCGGCGGCGTGATTTACAACATGTACCAATCCTATATCGGTAAAGCACCGTTGACCTTCCAGCTTTCGATGAAAGTGCATTACAGCAGCAATTATGAAAATGCTTTTTGGGATGGTTCGGCCATGAGTTTCGGTGATGGTGGCTCGACTTTCCATCCACTGGTGAGTTTGGATGTTTCCTCGCACGAAGTCTCACATGGTTTCACCGAACAAAATTCTGCATTGGTTTATTCCGGTCAATCCGGCGGCATGAATGAAGCGTATTCGGACATGGCGGGTGAAGCTGCCGAATTTTTCATGAGAGGCAGCAATGATTGGTTGGTGGGTGCGGATATTTTCAAGGGTACTGGTTCATTGCGTTACATGAACAACCCGCCGCAAGATGGTAAATCAATTGATAATGCGGCCAACTTCACCAGTGGCATGGATGTACATTACTCATCAGGCGTTTACAACAAGGCGTTCTACTTGCTCGCAACCAAAGCCGGTTGGGACACCAAGAAAGCGTTTCAGATATTTGCCCGTGCGAATGATCTTTACTGGAGCTCAAGCAGTACCTTCAATCAAGGCGCCTGCGGCGTAGAAACAGCGGCTACCGATCTTGCTTTCACCAAGGCAGACGTTACCGCAGCATTTGCGTCAGTAGGTGTGAGTTGTGCGACCACAACACCTCCAACCACTGGCGGTATATTGACCAACGGTGTTGCCAAGACCGGCATTTCCGCCGCTGCCGGTGCTTCGGTTAACTACACGATGGTAGTGCCAGCCGGTGCCACGGGTCTGAAGTTTGTAAGCTCGGGCGGTACCGGTGATCTCGATATGTATGTCAAGTTTGGTAGCGCTCCTACCGACACCGTGTATGACTGCCGTCCCTATGCTTCGGGTAATGCAGAAACCTGCACGATTGCCACTGCACAAGCGGGTACTTACTACGTGCGTTTGAAAGCCTACTCGGCATTCTCCGGTGCAAGCTTGACCGGTAGTTACACAACAGGCGGCGGTGGCGGTTCAACGCAAACCTATAGCAACACCACTGACTACACGATTGCCGACAACACGACAGTGGATAGCCCAATCACGGTCTCTGGCCGTGTTGGTAATGCACCTGCTACGACATCGGTAACGGTCGCGATTGTGCATACCTACCAAGGTGACCTGAAAGTGGACTTGGTCGCTCCGGATGGCAGCTTGTACAACATCCACAACCGTACCGGTGCCGGTACCGACAACATCAACAAGACAGTGACGCTCAATACTTCGACCGAAGCATTGAACGGTACTTGGAAGTTGCGCGTAAACGACAATGCGGCAGGTGATGTTGGCAGAATTGATAGCTGGTCGGTCACGTTCTAATTCGATTGAAAATGTCACACATGAAACCCCCGGCTTAGGCCGGGGGTTTTTTATTGGCGATAGTTTGAAAATAGGCGAGATCAAGTGTTTGCAATAACAAGCATGAAATGACGCTGGACAGATTCTGCGCGTCAGGCGAAAAATTTATTTTTAGTCCTGTTTCTATGTCAAGAAAATGCCTTTTTTTGACTCTGCAATCTAGTAATTGTCAAGAAAATTCAACAAAACCTGTTTGAATCAGGTGATGCTGCGGCGCAGCGTGACCTGTGCGCCGGGTCACGTTAGGTTCCGTACCGCGTGATGTATCTGTGATGGAGCGCACGTATTCCGGGCACGAAAGCTGTACAACCTGCACCTACGAGCAAGCGCTTTGCAGTGAAGTTGTGTGCTGTCGTGCGAGGGGCCGGAATGAAGTTGGTGAAGCAATAAATGCCGCGTGAGCGGATGTCTTTCAACTTTTTCGGGGATACAAATCGTGATCATAAAAATGAATGTTTTAGTCATGGCGACAGCCATGGCACTAGGCGTAACAGCCAATGTCAATGCGGCCGAACTACGTTTTTCCAAAAAGCCGGTGCAGGGCCAATACATTGTCGTTCTGAAAGAGAACGTTGCCGCACTTTCAAACGAAAGCTCGCGCGCACCACGTGTTTCGGAACTTGCAAGCAGAATGGCCACTTTACATGGCGTGAAAGTAACCAGAAGTTTTAATCATGCATTGCGTGGTTTCGTGGTGACGGCCAATGACAGGGCGCTCGCACGATTGTTGATGGATGATCGCGTTGCCTATGTTGAAGAAGATGGCTATATGTACGCCAGCGCAACGCAAACGGGTGCCACCTGGGGCATTGATCGTGTCGATCAGCGCGCACTGCCGCTAGATAGCTCTTATACCTACAATACAAATGCCTCGAACGTACACGCCTACATTATCGACACCGGTGTTCTGGGTACCCACACCCAATTTACCGGTCGTATGGGTAATGGCTACACCGCAATTACCGATGCCAATGGCACCAACGACTGCAATGGTCACGGGACCCATGTTGCCGGTACCGTAGGCGGAACTACCTATGGCGTTGCAAAAGGCGTCATTATTCATCCTGTCCGCGTTTTGGGTTGTACAGGCTCGGGTACCAATTCAGGCGTCATTGCTGGTATGGATTGGGTGACGGCAAATCATGTTAAACCCGCAGTAGCCAATATGAGCCTGGGTGGCGGTGCTTCTACTGCAACCGATGATGCCGTTGCCCGCATGACGGCTGCCGGTGTCGTTGTTGCCGTTGCTGCAGGTAATGATAATGGTGATGCCTGTAGTTACTCGCCGGCACGTGCTGCGTCTGCAATTACTGTTGGCTCTACCGCCAATACCGATGCCCGTTCGAGTTTTTCAAACTTTGGTAGCTGCTTGGATATCTATGCACCTGGCTCGAATATTCTTTCAGCTTGGTACACCAGTACTTCCGCAACGAATACCATCAGCGGTACATCAATGGCATCACCCCACGTTGCAGGTGCTGCAGCACTTTATCTGGCCGACAATCCCACCGCGACACCGGCACAAGTGACCTCCGCGCTTTCTGCTTCTGCTACCAATGGTGTTGTCACCGATGCAAAAACTGGCTCGCCTAACAAGTTGCTTTATACACTGGGTGGTAGTGCCGGTAATGTGGCGCCAACCGCTAACTTCAGTTCGAGCACGAGTGGCCTGACGGCAAACTTCACCGATAGCTCGAGCGATAGCGATGGCAGCGTTGCATCGCGTAGCTGGAATTTTGGTGATAGCACAACGTCAACCGCGACCAACCCGAGCAAAACCTACGCAGCGGCCGGTACCTACAGCGTGAGCTTGACGGTCACTGATAACGGTGGCGCAACCAATACGGTTACTAAAGCCGTGACGGTCGCTACCACTGGCGGCACTGTGTTGACAAACGGAGTAGCAGTCACAGGTCTCGCAGCAGCAACCGGGGCTTCTTTGAACTACACCATGGTCGTGCCAGCAGGCGCTACCGGTCTGAAGTTTGTGATAGCCGGCGGTACTGGCGATGCTGACATGTACGTCAAGTTTGGTAGCGCTCCTACCGACACCGTGTATGACTGCCGTCCGTATGCTTCGGGCAATGCAGAAACCTGCAATATTGCAACGGCACAAGCGGGCACCTACCACGTTCGTTTAAAAGCCTACTCGGCATTCTCGGGCGTTAGCTTGACCGGCAGTTACACCACCGGCGGTGGTGGTACGCAAACCTACACCAACACCACCGACTACACGATTGGCGACAACACAACAGTGGATAGCCCAGTCACCGTGTCCGGCCGTAGCGGCAATGCACCAAGTACTACTTCGGTTACCGTGGCTATCGTGCACACATATCAAGGCGATTTGAAAGTTGATCTGGTGGCTCCGGATGGCAGCTTGTACAACATCCACAACCGAACCGGTGCTGGCACCGACAACATCAACAAGACAGTGACCTTGAATACTTCTTCTGAAGCCTTGAACGGTGTTTGGAAGTTACGTGTGAATGACAATGCAGCAGGCGATGTGGGTTACATCAATAGCTGGTCGGTTACGTTCTAATAGTATGTTGTAATGGCCAACCTCAAACCCCGGCGCAAGCCGGGGTTTTTTATGGGCGCAGAAAAGCTGGCGAGAAAGTTAAAGACAGCCAGTTAATGCAGGACGAAGTAAAAAATAATGTAATTTATGGCGCAAATAATTCTGGCTGTTTATTTTTTTTTAAACTCGCGCAGCGACATCTATACAAAATTTTTACATGCGTTTATTACACATAAAATTGATGCGCTTTACACGTCAATACATGGTCAATCGTCAAGAAAATTCAACGAAAGATTAACTGGTTCATTTATGTTGCAGTGCAGCGTGACCTGTGAACTTCGTCACGTTAGGTTCCATGTCACGTGATGTTACATGTGATGCAGTTCACGTCGTCCGGACACGAAAGCTCTACCACCTCTCTTGATCGAGGCTAATGCTTCTAGATGAGAGTGTGTGTTTTGGGGGTGGGGGCCGGAATGAAGTTGGGCAAGCAATGAATGCCGCGCGAGCGGACGTCTTTCAACTTTTTCGGGGTACAAATAAGTGATCATTAAAAATATACATTCGCTTCGTCGTAATGCACTGGTCATTGCAACGACGCTTGCGTTAACTACTTCTGCCGTGATGGCAGCAGGCAACACACAGCCAGCACCACGAGTTTTATTAGGCGCTCTGCAATCGGACACACAGTTTGACCGTTTTATCGTCAAATACCGTCAAGGCACGCCAGAAGCTGCCAGTGTCCTCAATGTGCAAAAAACATTGAACGCTGCGTCGGTACAGGCTAATCAACTTATCCAATCGGCACGTTTGCAAAGTGGCGTACAAACTAAATCGGCAAAACCTTTGGCGATTGCCCACTTCCGTCGGATGACGCTGGGTGCCGATGTTATTTCGGCTTCGCAAAAATTAGATCGCGCTGGCGCGACCATTTTGATGCGTCAAATCGCCGCGAACCCGAATGTGGAATATGTTGAAGTCGATAGGCTCAATCATATTTCGCTTACACCCAATGACACTAACTATAGTCAGCAATGGGGCTTTCAAGGTGGTAATGGCGGTATCAAGGCAAATGAAGCCTGGGATATCAACACCGGTACAGGCTCTGTCGTTGCCGTGCTCGATACCGGCATCACAACACATAGCGATTTGAGCGCTAATGTGTTGCCTGGCTACGATTTCATTATTGATACGGCTGTTTCCAACGACGGTGATGGTCGTGATTCCAATCCAGCCGACCCTGGCGATTGGACCACGGCTGGCGCCTGCTATTCGGGTTCGCCTGCTTCAGGTTCGAGCTGGCATGGTACGCACGTTGCCGGCACCGTGGCTGCCGTGACCAATAATGCCAAAGGTGTTGCCGGTACGGCGTTTAATGCAAAAGTAGTTCCAGTGCGCGTGCTCGGCACCTGCGGTGGTTATGATTCTGATATTGCCGACGCCATGATTTGGGCTTCTGGCGGCACTGTTAGTGGTGTGCCAGCCAATGCCAACCCAGCCGATGTCATCAACCTGAGCCTCGGTGGTTCCGGTGCTTGCGGCGCAACTTCACAAGCGGCGATTAATACCGCCGTTGCAAACGGCAGTACCCTTGCCATTGCTGCGGGCAACGGCAATGCCAATGTTTCGGGTTCTTCGCCAGCCAACTGCGCCAATGTGGTTGCAGTGGGTTCGGTTACCAGTACCGGAGCACGTTCGAGCTTTTCGAACTATGGCGCTGGTGTTGATCTTGCTGCCCCAGGCTCGACCATCAACTCGACGTTGAATTCGGGTTCGCAAGGCCCTAGTAGCGAAAGCTATGCATCTTATAGCGGCACATCGATGGCCACACCGCATGTGGCCGGCGTTATCGCTCTTGTTCAAAGTCGTCGCGCTGCCTTGAGCCTGGCTGCTTATACGCCAGCTGAAATGGAAGCCTTGTTGAAGAGCTCGTCACGCGCATTTCCATCAACACCTTCACAACCGATTGGTTCGGGTATTTTGAATGCCAAAGCAGCCGTTGATGCGGCAGGTGGTGGCACTGCCGATACAACTGCACCAAGCACCGTCAGTGGTCTCGGCGCTAGCGCAGCGAGCAGCAGTCAAGTTAATCTGACCTGGTCGCCAGCTACCGATACCGGTGGTTCAGGCCTGTCTGGTTACAAAATTGAAAGCTGCTCGGGCAGTGGCTGCAGCAACTTTGCCCAGATCGCTACAACGACCTCAACCAGTTATTCGAACACAGGTTTGACGGCATCTACCAGCTACAGCTACCGCGTCCGCGCTTATGATGTCGCCGGTAACAATGGCGCGTACTCAAGCACAGCATCTGCAACTACGCAGGCCGGTGGCGGCGGCGGAACCGTATTGACGAATGGTGTTGCGGTAACGGGTCTTTCTGCTGCAACCGGTGCTTCGCTAAACTACACGATGGTAGTGCCGGCCGGTGCAACCGGTCTGAAGTTTGTGACTGCTGGTGGTACCGGTGATCTAGACATGTACGTGAAGTTTGGTAGTGCTCCTACCGATACGGTATATGACTGCCGCCCTTATGCAGGTGGTAATGCAGAAACTTGCAATATCGCAACGGCACAAGCGGGTACATATTACGTTCGCTTGAAAGCTTACGCGGCGTTCTCGGGTGCCAGTGTGACCGGCAGCTTCACCACCGGTGGTGGCGGCTCAACGCAAACCTATAGCAATACAGCCGACTACACGATTGGCGACAACACAACCGTCGATAGTCCGATCACGGTTTCCGGCCGCGCCGGTAATGCACCGACGACGACATCGGTAACGGTCGCGATTGTGCATACCTACCAAGGTGACCTGAAAGTGGACTTGGTCGCTCCGGATGGCAGCTTGTACAACATCCACAACCGTACCGGTGCCGGTACCGACAACATCAACAAGACAGTGACGCTCAATACTTCGACCGAAGCATTGAACGGTACTTGGAAGTTGCGTGTGAATGATAATGCCGGTGGTGACACTGGTTACATCAACAGCTGGTCGGTCACGTTCTGATAGTAAGTTGTATTTGCAACACTAAACCCCGGCCTTGGCCGGGGTTTTTTTATCGTATGCCCCCCGTCCGAGATCCATCAGGATGGAACAGTTATGGTCGGCGACACTGTTTATTTAAGGACATTGCGTTACAAATTGTGAACTGCATAAGCTTCAGGCCATGGATGTTGGATGGTTATTGGTATAATTTTCGGCATTGGATTACTGTTTTGGCTGGCTTGAAGCTCTGATTGACTTTAGGTAGGGCTCAAAAAAATTTCGGGGTGCGAGAGAGATGTCACAGAATATGTCTGTTGGGGATAGAAGTAAAAAGAGCCGAGTGAAGCTTTCGGAATTTATTTGGCAGCTCAAGAAAATCACCAATTTCCTTTTTATTGCTTTGGCATTTTCTGTTTTGTCCATATCCACCGCCTACGCTTGGCAGCCAGGCAAGGACGGCGCCGTCACGGTGAATGCAGCCAATACGGTAGTTAATAACTATTACACAATCGCTGCCAACCTGAATGTCAACGACACCGCGATTACGCTAAACAATGTGACGGGTTTGACGACCGGCGACATCCTGATGATTTATCAAGCGCAAGGCGCAAGTATCAATACCGGAAACACCGCAGCCTATGGCGGGATTACCGCTTTGAACAATGCCGGGAATTACGAATTTGTCAGTGTGCGTTCGATTGCAGGCAACACGGTAACGATTAACGCAATATGTACTACAGGTTTGCGTTTTGCCTATACCGCGACTGGCAGGATTCAGGCAGTGCGTGTTCCACAATATTCTTCGCTCACGGTCTCCGGTGCAGGTTCGATAGTTGCGACTGCATGGGATGGAACCAGCGGCGGTATCGTTGCAGCTTTCGTTCAAAATACCGCCAGTATTGGTGGTGCCGGCATTAATGTATCGAACCAGGGTTTTCGGGGCGGTGCGCTTGAACAAAATTCTTCTCCTGCCGATGCAACGGTTGTCACGGCATTTCGTTCAGCCAGTTCCAATGATGGTGCTGAAAAAGGTGAGGGCATTGCCGGTTTCGGGGCCGAGTATGATGCTTTGAATGGTCGATATAGTCGCGGCGCTCCCGCCAACGGCGGCGGCGGCGGTAATGGCCATAATGCTGCCGGCGGCGGCGGCTCGAATGGCAACAATGGCGTTGCTTATACCGGCACTGGCAATCCCAATGCCGCAGCGCAAGGAACTTCGACGGCGGCACAAACTGCCGCTTGCTGGAACTTGGAAGGTGCGGGTTTTGCCACGAGTACTTCTTCTGGCGGCGGTCGTGGTGGCTATTCCTTTGGTTCTGCGGACGCGGATGCAATTACCGTTGCGCCAGGGAACGCTTCCTGGAGTGGTGATCAACGAGATAATGTTGGTGGTTTCGGCGGACGTCCGCTTACCAATAACGCATTGAACCGTTTATTCCTTGGCGGTGGCGGTGGCGCAGGCGATACCAATAACTCCACAGGTACTGCAGGCGGTAGAGGCGGTGGCCTGGTATTTTTGCTAGCGACCACAATTAATGGCGGCGGTACGATTTTGGCAAATGGGCAAAGTGTTACCCCGGCAACAGGAAATGATGCACCCGGCGGCGGCGGCGGCGGTGGCAGCATTGTTATTTCGGGAACCAATAGCATCACTTTGAATGCTAATGGTGGCGTTGGTGGTAGCCAAAATCTTGCCGGTCCGGAATCCGAAGGCCCTGGCGGCGGTGGCGGTGGTGGTTTTATTGCGGCAACCGGTGGTACGCAAACAGTACTTGGTGGACTAAACGGCTCGAGCAATTCTTCTGCTGTGACGGAATTTATCCATAACGGTGCAACGCGCGGCGCTGCGGGCAATGCCGGCGGTGGTCCTACTGCGGCAAGTTTGCCGTTGTGCAGAGCCAGCGCTACTTTTCGTTTAGCCAAGACTTGGGCTGCCAACAGCCTGGTCGGCAATGTGGCCAGTATCGGTGCCACGACAGGACTGGCGAACAATACGACTTTGTTTACATCGACCGCTTCGACGAACACGAATGGTGCGCTTGTGAATGTATCCGTCGGCGAGACGGCAACTCTGCCAGCAGAAACCATGACAACGGGAACACTGAGCAACTACGCCACGTTGGTGTCGTGCAGTGCTGGCGTTTTAACAGGCACCAATGGACAAATCGCTAGCAATACACTTGCCGTCAACGCTGCTGCTCAAGGTGCCGCGATTACTTGTACCTACACCAATACACGTGCCACACAGACATTGCAGGTAGTGAAAGCATGGACAAGTGCAGTGGCTGGCCACACGGCGACTGTCACCACCACTGGCGGCACGAATAATTCGACATTCAATGCCATAGCACCCGCAACGGGCCTGAATGGCACGGCCGTCAATGTATTCGCTGGCGACGTTGTTACGCTTCCCGCTGAGACCTTCGGTGGTGGTGCAGTGATTGCCAACTATAACGTCACACTGGTTTGTACTGGTGGATCGCCATTGGCGAGCGGTGCGGTTGCTCGTAACGTCACCATTACCAACAGTGTGAGCGCGACAGTGTGTACTTACACCAATGCGCGTCGCATATCGGACTTGACGATCACCAAGACCGACGGTGTTGGATCGCGTCAGTCCGGCAGTTCAACTACCTATACCATCCGCGTTACTAATAATGGACCGGATGATGTGACTGGCGCCTTGCTCAGTGATCCAGCGGCGACGGGTCTGACGGTAACGGCGGTCGTCTGTTCGGCGACACCGGGCCAATGTACGGCACCAACAACACCGACCATTCTCCAATTGCAGACAGGCAACTACGTATTGCCCGTATTAGCAAACGGCCAGTTCTACGAGATAACGGTGACTGCCACTGTCGTGGCTACCGGTTTTTAGATATTGGCAGCACATCGATTTTTTGTCTTGCGTTTATTCCAAGCCCCGAGTAGCCCCGAGTTAATCGGGGCTTTTTTATTTAAGCCACATTCGCTAAGTAACCCGCCGTAGGGGCGCTTACTTACCGCGCACAAAATTAGGGGTAACAACGGCCTTGTTGCCGCACACATTATGAGCCCAAAATTATTTTTAGAGATGGGCGCCGCAAGCGAGCGCCCCTACGGCTGAACTTTATTCGTGTAGCGAAAATGTATCGATACCGGGTATGGCGAAAACCTGCGCGTTCATAAAAATGAAGCTGCCATATAAGTATTAGATATTGTGATATCCATCGAATATTCCGGCTTAAACCTCTCTTGTGTAAAAAAAATTAAACGAAATGTACAAAAATAAGACCTATGGCAAATATGTTGCGTCGCAGCGTGACCGCGGGATTGCGGACAAGCTAGCGTCCGTCCGCGCCTTGATTTGTGTGACTGAGTTCAAATCATTGCGCCGTCCGGGCAACGATAGCTCACACCATGATTGCTGTTTTAATTTGGCAGTCGAGTGTTCGGGGGTGTGGGGAAGGCCGGAGCAAGTTGTAGAAAACACCATGCCGTGCAAGCGGATGTCTTTCAACTTTTCGGGGATACAAATACGTGACTACCAAAACATTACAATCGATTCGTCGCAATACGCTGGCTTTCGCAACAGCGCTCGCATTGACTTCGCCAGGCCTTATGGCTGCCGGAAACAATGACACCTCGGCACGCGTTAATTTGAGTGCGATCGGATCGGACATACAATTTGACCGCTTTATCGTGAAATATCGCGAAGGCACACAAGAAGCAAAAAGTGCTACGGTTTTACAAAAGGCGCTGGACGATGCTTCCGTACGCACCCATCAATTAATTCAATCAGACCGTTTGCAAAAAGGTCTGAAGTCAGCTCCGACAAAACCCTTGGCTATCGGTCATGTGCGACGCATGTCGCTCGGTGCTGATGTGATTGCATCATCGCAAAAACTCGATCGCGCAGGCGCCGCAACTTTGATGCGTCAAATTGCAGCGAACCCCAATGTCGAGTATGTAGAAATCGATGCGATTTTGCGTCCGACCTTAACCCCTAATGACACCAGCTATGGACAGCAATGGGGTTATCAGGATGCCGACGCCGGCATTCGCGCCAATCAGGCGTGGGACGTGGCGACTGGCTCGGGAATTATTGTTGCAGTTATCGATACCGGCATTACCACGCACAGCGATTTGAGTGCGAATATTGTGGCCGGATATGATTTTATTTCCAACACTACTACCGCAAACGATGGTGGTGGTCGTGATTCAAATGCGGCCGATCCAGGTGACTGGACCACCGGCCAATGCGGCGCTGCAAGTAATTCAAGTTGGCATGGTACGCATGTGGCCGGTACCGTTGCCGCAGTCACCAATAATTCAAAAGGCGTTGCCGGAACAGCGTTCAATGCCAAGGTGATGCCGGTGCGTGCATTAGGTACTTGCGGCGGTAGTACATCCGATATTGCCGATGCCATCACTTGGTCGTCGGGCGGTGTGGTTTCAGGCGTTACCACTTTGTCGGCAGCCAATGCCGCCGATGTCATCAATATGTCTTTGGGTGGTAGCGGTACTTGCAGCACCACATCGCAAAACGCCATCAACGGTGCCGTCAGTCGCGGCACGACCGTGGTAGTTGCGGCGGGCAATAGTAATGCCGATGTTGCCAACTTTAATCCCGCTAGTTGCAATAACGTGATTGCAGTTGCTTCAATAACGGCTAGCAGTGCACGTTCGAGCTTCTCCAATTACGGTGCGAAGATCGATGTGTCGGGTCCTGGTTCAAGCATTTATTCCACCATGAATAGCGGTACGACGACGCCCGGCAGTGAGACTTATACCAACTACAGTGGAACATCGATGGCTTCGCCGCATGTCGCTGGTGCGGTGGCCTTGATTCAAAGCCGTCGTTTGGCCTTAGGCTTGGCGTTGTACACACCTGCAGCAGTCGAAACACTTTTGAAAAACACTGCCTATGCGCTTGCCGGTGCATGTAGTGGCGGCTGTGGTGCAGGCATCATTAATGCTAAAGCGGCAGTTGATGCAGCGGGCGGTGGTGGTGGCGGAACCACGCAAAGCTACAGCAACGGAACCGACGTTGCGATTGGCGATAACACGACAGTGAATAGCCCGATTACGGTTTCTGGCCGTACCGGTAATGCGCCTAGCAATGCCTCGGTGACCGTGGCGATTGTGCATACCTATCAAGGTGACCTGAAAGTAGATTTAGTCGCGCCGGATGGTAGTTTGTATAACATTCATAATCGCACCGGTGCGGGCACAGATAATCTCAACAAAACAGTGACTTTTAACTTGTCAACCGAAGTTTTAAATGGCACTTGGAGGCTGCAAGTGAATGACAATGCAGCGGGAGATATCGGCAGAATTGACAGCTGGTCGATCACTTTCTAAGTTCAAGTCACGCTTTTTTCAAAGCCAAAGCCCCGGCATGCCGGGGCTTTTTTGTGACGCAAGTCTCATTTGTTTGTGAATTAATCCTAGTTTCTTACTGTCACAAATTGTCAAGATGGAACGTATAAAGCTGTCGAGTGCTTCACATAACAATTACACTAGCGCCCAAGTCTGGGTGTAGTCCTTCGCCAATTAAAAGCAACTACGTAAATAAAAAAAGTATTCATCGCTTCAAGTAACGCAAGTATTCAGGGGAAACAAGCGATGCCGGGGATGCAGGATAACGCTATCAATCAAAACCCATCAAACGCAAGAAGAATATCTTCGGGTGCGTTTTCGCTTTGGTTTCAAGTGACGCATGTAGCTGCTTGCATGGGAGCAAATTAAATGAATCACCCATCAATAGCAGCACAAACTATTCGACAATTGGATGTCAGCAAGATGCTTATTCGCAAGCTCAAATTTTTAGTGTGTATCGCTTTATTCGCTTTATCTGCGAACCTGGCATTTGCACAGACATCTGTTACCAATACTGCAACGATTACGCCTCCCACCGGGGTTACTGATCCAACATGTAATGTGGCAAACCCGCCGTGTAATAGCGTATCCGATACCGATACCGTGACCCCGCTTACAGTCAGCTTGACGAAGGCATGGGTGAATGCTGTCGCAGGCGAAACAGTAAGCTTGGCAATTACGGGCGGCAATGCACCAACCGCAGGCAGCTCGACAGCGCCTTCAACCACAACCCCAGCGGTCGCCAATGCAGCAGCAGGCGCAAGCGTCACCTTGACTGAAGCGTTCGGCATACCAGTTAACGCCGCAAACTACACCACAACACTTTCTTGCGTAAAAGCGACCGATGCATCTGTCGTAACGGTTGCCGGTGCAGGCTTGAGCCGCACCATCACCATGCCGTCTGACAGCAATGTGAACTGTACTTACACCAACTCACGCATCCTACAAACCTTGCAAGTGGTGAAGGCTTGGACGAATGCAGTAGCCGGTCACACGGCAAGTGTGACCACGACCGGTGGTACCAATAACTCGAGCTTCACAGCGACAGCTCCGGCCACGGGCCTGAACGGCACCACGGTCAATGTGTTTGCTGGTGATGTGGTCACGCTGCCAGCAGAAACCTTTGGCGGTGGCGCCTTAGCGGCGAACTACACCACGACACTGGTGTGTACCGGTGGTTCGCCATTGGTGAGCGGTGCAGTGGCGCGTAATGTCACGATTACCAACAGTGCCACGGCGACAGTGTGTACTTACACCAACTCACGCATCCTACAAACCTTGCAAGTGGTGAAGGCTTGGACGAATGCAGTGGCCGGTCACACGGCAAGTGTGACCACGACCGGTGGTACCAATAACTCGAGCTTCACAGCGACAGCTCCGGCCACGGGCCTGAACGGCACCACGGTCAATGTGTTTGCTGGTGATGTGGTCACGCTGC